>OGLE01001496.1_pt1 | contig 18201 bp, 15 predicted proteins | sample 1572671 | NCBI WGS metagenome assembly OGLE01 (sample SAMEA2581923, study PRJEB24529) | metagenome | biome: Human gut stool | place: China | collected 2011 | reverse complement strand
CAGACATATCTGAACTCGACTTATTTTATTTGTCTTACTTTCGCACCATGCTTTGAAAGTCAAAGTCATTTATTAAACGTCCTAATAGAAGTATTCTATGCAAAACTTTTTCAGAATGTCTTATTTCATGCCCCCGATTGCTCCCATCAGGAACGAACAAGGACAAACCGTTACACCCGCCACTCTCACTCCCTTCTGCGAAGTCTCAGTAGAGCAAGTATATCAGATGATCACCTGCAACGAAAACCTCAAAGCACTGACCGAACAAGTACGCGGTGCCGGAGACCTGCGAATGGCAAAAGCCTCTTTACTCCCCTACGTAACCCCATGCGGCACATTCATCCGCCGGAGTAGTAAATTCTTCGCATCGCCTTCCGGGCTCATAGTGGTAGATATAGATAACCTCGACTCCTATCAGAAAGCCGTAGAAATGCGTCGTACACTGTTCGACGATCCTTTTCTCCACCCTGTACTCGCATTTATCAGTCCCAGCAACCGGGGTGTGAAAACATTCGTACCTTACAGCAACCTGTACACAGACGATCAGAGCCGTAATGTAAGAGAGAGTATGAGCTGGGCAATGGAATACGTAGAAATGACCTACGGATCAGAAATGAACAACTCCATCGAAACAGTTCAAAAAGCCGTAGACACCTCCGGCAAAGACATCGTAAGAGCCTGTTTCCTCAGCCACGACCCACAAGCACTATTCAGAGAGTATTAAATTATAATCACGAATGATCAACTTCAATTGTCAATTATCATTTGTCAATTGTCAATTCTAAAAAAATGACCAATATTGAATCTTTACGCCTCATCACTGAGGCAGTCGAAACGGCAGGTGCCGACATTGCACCCTCTTACGCCGAGTACGTACAATTAGCATTCGCCATCGCAACAGACTGTGGCGAAGCAGGACGTGAGTTTTTTCACCGCCTGTGCCGGATATCCGCCAAATATCAGCGCGAGCATGCCGAACGAATGTTCTCCAACGCCCTCATGAAGCAGCATGGAGAAATACATCTGGGAACGGCTTTTCATCTCGCAGAATCGACAGGAGTGAAAATCTGCCGGGAGGAAGTTATGAACAGCCGAAAAAATGCAGAAAATGCACTAAATGCACCCTACAATTTCTCCACACACAGGCGCGCGTATATAATATAGTTTGCGCGTATTTAGTTATGTTCGTGTGTGTATGTGTATACGCGTGCGCTTACGTGTGTGCGTGTGTTAGGGAGGCCCCCGAAAAAGTGCATTTTTGCATCGGTTAATAACATAGCGCTTTGGGGAGGCTAAAGCTTAGCTTTACGACTCCTAAAGCTAAGCTTTAGCTCACACAAAGCGCCGCTTTGTGTTTTCAGCCGGACTGTTTCATCAATCCCATGACTTCATATTCTCTTTTTTCGGCAGATACTAGCCGGTAAATCTCTCCATTCAGACCGGAGGCGCTTTCTAAATAAACTCTTCTTTTTAGTGGTTTTGATCATTTGATTCGTTCATAAAATAATGTAATTTCTATTATTGTTGAGTTCCCTGTCGATGGATATTCGAGAAATGAAATGAATCATTCTGTTGAAGGATTATATCCTTTTTTAATGAAAAAAGGGGCATTTTTGCGTCATAATGAACAAATTTTGTCCTTTATTGATTTGTCGTTTTCCTTCTTTGCTGAGATTTTCCAGTAAGTTTGCGTACCGAACTAACGGACTCAAATTATAAACATAAACATTTGTATCAGCTAACCATGAAAAAGTATTATTTACTATCTCTTGTGACCGCTTCTTTGATAGGAGCAACCTGTATTCAATGTACTTCTCCAAAACAAAAAAGTGGAGAGAATACTCTTCCGCAGAAAAGTGAATTGTTTGCAACCCTGCCGGATTGTTGTCCGACACCGGACGGAATGGCTATCGCTCCCAATGGAGATTTAATTTTGGCTTGTCCGAACTTTGCAGATATTACACAACCTGCTTGTCTGATGCGTATCACTAAAGATGGCAAGATAACGAAGTGGCTCGATGTTCCTGTATTGGAAGAAACCGGTTGGGCTTCTCCGATGGGGATTGCTTTTAATGAAGAAGGCGACTTGTTTATTTGCGATAATCAAGGTTGGAGCGGAGCAGAGAAAGCGAAGAATAAAGGACGCGTTCTTTGCCTGAAGTTTGATAACGGTCAATTGAAAGAAACAATCACTGTAGCATCCGGTATGGAACACCCAAACGGTCTTCGTATCCGTAACGGGAAATTGTATGTCACTCAAAGTTCATTATCACAAATCAAAGATCCTTCGGGATTGCTTGTCAGCGGGGTATATTGTTTTGATATGAATGACCGTGATGTGGCAGTGACTAATACATTAGAAGATAAAAACCTTATTACCACCGTTATCACAAAGAACCCAGAAGTACAATACGGACTACTTCTCGCAACTGCTCCCGTATCTGGACGGCATTTCCGAGGAGGATGCAGCGTGCACCATCCAAACGCTGGAAAAATTCTATGCTATTATGCGCGAAAGGAAAGATTCTCTTGAAAAACGATAAGACCGATTTTACCCAAGGCCGCATTTTGCCAAAGCTCGCTTTTTTCATGCTGCCCATTCTGGGTGCGCTGGTGCTGCAGGCCGCTTACGGCGCAGTAGACCTTCTGGTAGTGGGGCGCTTTGGCTCCACTTCAGGCTTGTCTGCGGTTTCCACCGGTAGTCAGGTACTCAACCTCGTCACCTTTGTTGTCACCCAGCTTGCCATGGGTGTCACAGTGCTCATTGCCCGCTATCTGGGCGAAAAACGACCGCAGTACATCGGGCAAGTCATTGGCGGGGCAGCTGTTGTGTTCACCCTTCTGGCAGCTGCACTGTTCGTGGTGCTGGTGTTTTTTGCACGGCTTATTTCCAGTCTGATGCAGGCCCCTGCCGAAGCCCTGGACCTAACCGCCAGCTATGTACGCATTTGCGGCAGCGGCATCTTCTTTATTGTAGCCTATAATATGCTCTCGGCTCTTTTCCGCGGTCTGGGCGACAGCCGCTCTCCGCTGATCTTTGTGCTGGTGGCGTGCATTGTGAATGTTATTGGCGATCTGGTGCTGGTGGCTGGTTTTCATCTGGATGCTGCCGGTGCCGCCATTGCTACGGTAGCAGCACAAGCCGTCAGCGTAATCTGTGCAATCGCAATGCTGCTGAAGAAGGAGCTGCCCTTCAAAATCCATCGCTCTGATTTCAAGCTGAACCCCCAGTGCAAAAAATTTCTGGGCATCGGTCTGCCGCTGGCTTTGCAGGAGTTTTTGACCCAGCTTTCCTTTCTGGCGCTCTGCGCCTTCGTCAACCGGTTGGGGCTGGAGGCATCTTCCGGCTACGGTGTGGCGTGCAAGATCGTTAATTTTGCCATGCTGATCCCCAGTTCTCTGATGCAGTCCATGGCATCCTTTGTGTCCCAGAACGTGGGTGCTGGCAATAAAAAACGCGCCGAGCAGTCCATGTTCACCGGCATTGGCATCGGTCTAGTGTTCGGTTGCGCCGTATTTGCACTGGTGTGGTGCAAGGGTGACGTTCTCTCCGGTCTGTTTACGGCAGATGCCGCGGTTATTGCCAACGGCTACGCCTACCTCAAGGGCTTTGCGCCCGAGACCATCGCCACTGCCATCCTGTTCAGCATGGTAGGTTACTTCAATGGCAACGACAAAACCCTCTGGGTCATGGTACAGGGGCTGGTGCAGACTTTGCTGGTGCGCCTTCCTATGGCATATATTATGAGCATCCAGCCTAATGCCAGCCTGACTATGATCGGTCTGGCCGCCCCTACGTCCACCGCCGTCGGAATCGTGCTGAACATCTGCTTCTACTTCTACTTTGAGCGCACTTCCAGATCCGATTCTTAATGCAACGGCAGCATTTCCGGTTTGCACATCGCAGCCCTGAACCTCCGTCCAGGATCATTCCCTAGTTCACAGCAGTCAAAACCACCGGCTGAGCCGGTTGCTTGAGTAAGCCCTAGAAGGGCATAATACTAGCAAAAACCCTTAAGGGGTCACGAATGGGTCTGCCAACTGCATTCCTTTCTCGTGGCAAAACCCTCAAGGGTTTTTTTATTTACGCCTTGGTTTCCTTGCTACCCGTAAACGGGTCCACGAATTCCTTAAGGCTCAGCTGATCGGCAATCTGGTCCTGTTGCAGCTGATTTCTGATATACTCTTGGATTTTCTTTTTGTTCTTCCCTACTGTATCCACGAAATATCCTCTGGCCCAGAAATGCCGATTGCCATACTTGTACTTCAAATTCGCATGTCTGTCGAAAATCATCAGGCTACTTTTTCCTTTGAGATAGCCCATGACGTAAGAAATGCTATACTTTGGAGAAAAACTTATCAACATATGGATGTGGTCAGGACATGCTTCCGCCTCGATAATTTCAATTCCTTTCTGTTCACACAGTTGGCGGAGTATCTGACCGATATCTTTTTTAATCTGGCCGTAAATTACCATTCTCCGGTATTTTGGTGCAAACACCACATGGTATTGACATCTCCATGCTGTATGGCTTAAACTATCTATGTCTTTGTTATCTTTCATTTCAAAGATAAACCTCCCTGTTCCTAGAATGTGGTTGGCAAACCCACACTCTATTCTACCGGGAGGTTTCTTTTTGTCTAGGGCTAAAGCTTTTTTACTCCACCAGCATAGCTGGTGGTTGTCGCTCGCTCAAGCTATCCGATGCAAAAGGGCCGCTGCACGATGCAGCGGCCCTTTTAGCGTAAAGGAGGAATCTGCTAAGATGAAAGAAAGCTCTTACTCAAGGTTTTTGCCGTTGGTTGCAATGACGTTCTTATACCAGTAGAAGGAATCCTTGCGGTAGCGCTTACATTCCTTCACGTCGTCATCGGTGCGATCCACATACACAAAACCATAGCGTTTGGCGATGCCGTTGCTCGTGGAGAGCAGGTCGAAGGCAGACCAGGGATTGTAGCCCAGCAGCTTCACGCCGTTTGCAATGGCAGCCTTCATGGCCTTGATGTGCTCACGGATGTACTCAATGCGGTAAGGATCATGGATAGAACCGTCTTTTTCCAGCTTATCATAAGCACCAAAGCCGTTTTCGCAGATCATTACCGGGATGTGGTAGCGATCGTTGATGTCCTCCAGCACATACTCCAGGCCGACCGGGTCGATGGGCATGGAGAAGTCCGTATCACCAATGAACTCGTTCTTGCAGCCTTCAAACAGATCTGGCTGCACTTCGTACACCACATGGCCGCCCTTGCCGATCTTGTTGTTCTGTTTGGAGCGGCGTGCGGCGCCCGGGGTAGGTGCCTTGACGCAGGCGCTCTGATAATAGTTGATGCCCAGGAAGTCGAAGCACTCGGAGCCTTTTTTGATCAGTTCCATATCGCCGGGCTGGATATCGAACATCAGCCCCTGGCGCTTGAGATATGCCAGAACCGATTCGGTGTACTCGCCGCGGATGTAGGCATCCATGTAGAAATAGTTTTTGAAATTGGATGCATTTTTTGCAGCCAGGATATCCTTGGGGTCGCAGGTGTGGGGGTAATAGGGTGCCATATCCAGTGCCGCACCGCACTGGCCGCCAGGCACGATCTCGTGAACCGCGATGGCCGCTCTTGCGTGAGCAAGATTCATGTAGTGGTTTGCCTGGTAGCGGAACTTCGGATCAAATTTCTGCTCGTTGGTCAGCTTATTCTTGCGGTCGATATAGTTGACCACGATGCTCTGCTCGTTGATGGTGAGCCAGTACTTGACCTCGTCCTTGTACTCGTTGAGGATGAAGCGGGCATAATACTCAAAGTCATCCACGATCTGGCGGCTGCCCCAGCCGCCGTACTTGTTCACCAGTGCCATCGGCAGGTCGTAGTGCCACATGGTGACCACCGGCTCGATGTTATGGGCGTGCAGCTCGTGCAGAAGGTTGTGGTAGAATTCCACGCCTTCCGGGTTGGGTTCACCCACACCATCGGGCAGGACGCGTGCCCAGTTGATGGAGAAGCGATAGGAGCTGAACCCCATTTCTGCCATCAGGGCAACGTCCTCTTTGTAGTGATGGTAATGGTCGCTGGCAACGCTGGCATCCGCATAGCCGTATTCATCGTGGATCTCACGGTTGATCACGTCCTGCTGGTTATCCTTTTTGCCATAACCTTCAGCGGCACCCTCGCACTGGTAGGCGCTGGTTGCGGCTCCCCACAGGAATCCTTCCGGGAAACTAGTTACGATTTCCATTGATCTTATCCTCCAGGTTACGGTTCATCTGTATCATCAGGCGGATCATGCTTACCTCCGAAATGATGGTCATAACGGTGTCCTGTGCATGCATAAACAGCAGCGACAGCTCCGTGGGGTTGCCCCGGCACTCGTCCTGGATCACATCGGTCTGCGCATTGTGCGCCTTTTTGATTGCTTCGTCGGCTTCCTTCAGCTTTGCATCGGCTGCAGCGCGGTCTCCCCGCAGCTCGGCCTGCATCGCATCGGCAGCACAAGTCCTTGCGTCGCCGGCATTGATGATAATGCCCATTGCGACCTCTACCATTTTATCGCTCATATGTGGTATTTTCCCTCTTGATTTTATCGAATTTTCGGTTTATGCCTTTGCCAGAGCCTCGGCGGCCTCCTTCTCGACTTCCTGCTTTTCGTAGGTCTTGAAGAATGGATACCAGATCAGCAGATCCACTGCCAGGCACACAGCCCACCAGATTACGCCACGCATATCGCCGGTGAACATCACGGTGGAGAACGGTGCAGGAATGGTTGCGACCATTGCCAGCTCAATGGTGGGAATGGCCAGCAGGCCGGTGCGCATCACGATCCACACGATGGTGGCGTTCACAGTGGTGCAGATCCACATGGGCATCATGAGGATGGGGTTAAAGACGATCGGGGTGCCGAACAGGATGGGCTCGTTGATGTTGAAGATCGCGGGGGCAATGCAGACACGGCCCAGCGTCTTCAGGCGCTTGCTCTTGGAGAACAGGCACCAGATGTTCAGTGCCAGGGTGCAGCCCATGCCGCCTAGGCAGATCAGTGCGATACCGTTGCAGACTTCGGAAGTGGTCAGGTACATTGCAGTGCCGCCGGCTGCCACAGCAGCCACATTAGCAGCCTGTGCGGGGATGAATATGGCGTTGCGGGGGCCAGACCAGGTCCAGCCAGAGATGCCCAGAGAATAGAAGAAGCAGCAGAACAGGTTGAGCAGGATGAAGCCCGGATAGGTCTGTGCAATGGCATTGATGGGTGCAAACAGCTTGAGCACGATGGGATACAGATCCACATCCAGATCGATGATCACGATCTTGAGCAGCAGGATGGACAGGAAGATGGGGATGATGTTCTTGATCCACTCCTGCACAAACTCAGGGATGGTGTTGTTGTTCTTGAACAGGTTCAGCTTTGCGATCAGGTGGAAGATGATGGACACATACAGGCCGATGCAGATCGCAACCACGATACCGGTGGGGCCGAAGCGGTTCCAGGTAACGGAGTAGACGCCGTCCACGGTGGTGCCCTTCATCGCCAGGATGTAGGCGCAGATGCCGGTCAGGCCGCCGACCACCTGATAATTACGATGTTTCAGAGAGCCCATTTCCTGGTAGACCATCATAAACGCCACCAGCAGCGAAAGCATGCTGAACGTATAGTTGGAAACCGCGCTCAGGTTGGGCAGGATGTTGGGGAAGTAGGGCTGCACGACATTGTAGAAGAAGATCAGGCAGCCGGTAAGGATGAAGGGCAAGCACTTGACGATGCCTGCGGAGAAGCCGTGCACCCAGGGCCGCTCGGTAAATTTCTGCACCGCCGGGGTCACTTTATACTGCAGCCAATCCATGAATTTCTGCATGGGTTTTTTACTCATAACATCTTCCTCCTGTCAGCTCTTATTCAGAACATCCAACGCAAAATCGATCAGGCCGTTGCCATCCAGCGAGCCATAGACAGACTGCGGAATGACTGCCACCGGGATGCCGTACTGGCCTGCGAGTTCGTCAAACTCATCCTTGTGGGAAGCGAAGTGCGGGCCGATGAGCAGCAGATCGTAATCCTCGATCACATCTTCTACCAGGCTCTGGCTCTTGGCAGCCACCTTGGTGCCGGGGGCCTTTGTGTTGGCCGCCTTTTGTGCCGCCTGTGCCAGGAAGCCAGAACTCATACCTGCGCCGCAGCAAAGTAAGATCTTGTACGCTTTCATGATAATTTCTCCTTTCATGAGGTGTTTTGAGAAGCAGGGCCGCTGCGCCGCGGCCCTTTTCTTGGCTCTATTATCGCCTGGCAGGATCCGGAAAAAAAGTCTGCGTTTTTTCCGTTATTTTGGAAATTCCAGGTCTTTTTTTTGCGAAAAGGGTATTATATAATAGAATAAAATATTAAGGATTTCTGAACCGAGAGATTCCCGATCACAAAAAAGAGGTCTGCAGTCCCATGCTTTCAACAAAAGATGTCATCCAGTATCTGAACCAGCACGGCAATGTGCAGGCCATAGAGGATATGGCCGCCTTTTTTTCCGTCACACCGCGCACCATCCGCAACCATCTGCGTTCGGTTCAGGACGAATATCCCGCCTGCCTGCAGGTCGGCCGCGGCCAGGTGAAACTTTTGAAGCAGATTCCCGAAGAAAGCTCTCCTTCTGCGCAGGTGCCGTCCTCCCAGCAGGAACGTTCCCGCTATATCCTCCGCGCCCTGCTTTCCCGAAGCGAGCCGATGGATCTGGACGAGCTGGCCGCTTCGCTGTTCATCTCGGAGGTAACGCTGCAGAACGAGGTCAAGCTCATCCGGCATGAGATCGCAGAATATCATCTTTCGCTGCGCACCAAAAACAACACCCTGTTTATTTCCGGAAGTGAAAAAGACAAAAAGCGTCTCATGATCCACCTGATCTACAACGAAGCGCAGCACACGCTTGTGAGCATGGAGACGCTCCATGCCATCTTCCCCCGCTACGATATCCAGAAGATCCGCAGCGATATCCTTGCCTGCCTGAACAGCCAGCACTTTTTTATCGACGAATACTCTCTGACCAATCTCCTGCTGCACATGCTCATCACGATGGATCAGCTTGGCACCGCCCCCAATGCCCCGCGGTACGAGGTCTCCACCGACCTCATTGAACTGAACCGGCATTTTGTGTCGATCATCGACAGCATCTGCACAGAACTTGAGCGGGAATACGGCATCGTTTTCACCCGCAGCAACAAGTACCAGTTCACCCTCCTGCTCATGACACGCGCCGTGCGCAACCAGGATGTATCGCTGCCAAGCCGTGCCACGCTTTCCATCCACCCCAGCACGATGCGCCTGGTAGACTCCATCGTTCAGGCTGTGAAGCAGGTGTATGACATCGACCTGACCGACATTGATTTCTTCATTCCGTTTGCACTGCACATTGATAATATGCTTGTGCGCATCCGCCAGAATGTGTCGGTCCACAACCCCCTGCTGCACAGCATCAAAGCAATGTCGCCCATTATCTACGACATTGCGGTCTATATCTCCAACCTGATCAACCACCAGGAGCATGTGCAGCTGTGTGAGGATGAGATCGCCTACATTGCGCTTCACATCGGTGCACGCATCCAGGACATCTATAACCGCCGCGGCAAGCTGTGTGCGGTATTGCTCTGCCCGCAATATTACTCCTACGACCATCGCCAGTTCGACCGGCTGCAGAGCTATTTTTCGGACGATCTGACCATCGAATCGGTCGTTACCGCCCCGCACGAACTGGCCGGGCTGAAGTGTGATATGATCCTCTCCACCCTTCCGCTCACCGCAGAGCCGCCTGTGGTGCTCATCTCCAATTTTATCAGCAGCAATGACCGCCAGGCCATCAGCGACGTGATCCACCGCCTGAAGGCAGCGCGTGAAAAAGAACGCCTGATCAGCCTGCTGCAAACGCTGATCGATGCCGACCTGTTCACCCCCGGTGCAGACTACGCCGACCGCGAAAGCGCCATCCGCACCATCGGCGGCCAGATGTGCGCCCGCGGCATCGTACCGCAAGAATTTATCGAAAGTACGCTGGAGCGGGAGCAGATCTCCCCCACCAATTTTGGCATGATCGCCATTCCGCACCCGTCTGATTGCCGCGCTGCCCGCTCGGCCATCGCCGTGTCCCTGCTGCGCAAACCGCTGAGCTGGGGCACCAGCAGCGTGCGCATCATTTTCATGATCTGCGTTTCCAAGAGCGATCTGTCGGATTTTTCCGACATCTTCTCCTACCTTCCCCGCGTATGCAGCGACTACAAAACATTGGAACAGCTGGCTTCCGCTTCCAGTTATCCGGATTTCATCCAGATCCTTGGCGGCCTGTGCGCCGAATGATTTTTCTGCCTGCCATTCTTTCCTTTCCCCCATATAAAAACGAGATGCAGCACCTTTTCTGTCTTGGAAGGTGCTGCATCTCGTTTTTTGCATCCGGGCCTGCCTGTAAAAAAGCTCTTGACAAATCCTTTCGTGTCATTATATCTTACCAAAGATAATTATCATAAGCAACTTTCAGAAAGGACTTTTTATGACGATCGAGCTTATCAAGCAGCTGATGGATACCTGCTATCTGGCAAAGCGTGCCCGGGACCTGCTGCCTCCCCTGCCCGATGGTGTGACGTCCTCTTACATTCAGTATCTGGATGTCATCCAGAGGCTGGAAGCAAAGGGCGTGCGGGCCAGAGTCTCCGACCTGAGCGATGCGCTGAACCTGCCCCGCCCCGGTGTGACCCGCACCGTAAAGGAGATGGAGCGCAAGGGCTACCTGCAAAAGCAGGTTTCGGCCGAGGATGGCCGGGTGACCTATCTGCTGCTCACAGACGCAGGCAGGCTGCTCTCGAAAAAATACGACAGCGACTATTTCCAGAGTCTTGCCCCCTGTCTGGACGATATCCCGGAGGCAGACGCAGAGTGTACCATCCGGACCATTGAAAAATTCTATCAGGTCATGTGTGAAAGGAGAAACGTCCATGAAAAGTGATAAATCTGATTTTACGCAGGGCAGCATCCTGCAAAAGCTGGTGCTTTTTATGCTGCCCGTTCTGGGTGCACTGGTGCTGCAGGCCGCTTACGGCGCGGTAGACCTGCTTGTGGTTGGACACTTCGGCTCAACCTCTGGCCTTTCGGCCGTGTCCACCGGCAGCCAGGTGCTGAACCTTGTCACCTTCGTGGTAACACAGTTTGCAATGGGCATCACCGTGCTCATCGCCCGGTATCTGGGCGAAAAGCGGCCGCAGTACATCGGGCAGGTCATCGGCGGCTCTATTGTTGTATTCGCGCTGATCTCGGCTGTGCTGTTCGTTGTGCTGGTCGGGTTTGCGCGGCCCATTTCCGTCCTGATGCAGGCCCCGGAAGAAGCCCTCGGCCTGACTTCCGGTTATGTCCGCATCTGCGGTGCCGGCATCTTTTTTATCGTGGCCTATAACCTGCTGGCCGCGATCTTCCGCGGCCTGGGCGACAGCCAGTCGCCCCTGCTGTTTGTGCTTGTAGCCTGCATCGTGAATGTTTTCGGCGATCTGTTTCTGGTGGCCGGGCTGCATCTGGATGCCGCCGGTGCAGCCATTGCCACAGTGGCAGCGCAGGCTGTCAGCGTGGTGTGCGCAGTGATCATGCTGCTGAAAAAGCACCTGCCGTTCAAACTTTGCAAGGCTGATTTCCGCCTGAATCCCCAGTGCCGCAAATTCCTCAGCATCGGTCTGCCGCTGGCTCTGCAGGAGTTTCTGACCCAGCTCTCTTTCCTTGCACTCTGCGCCTTCGTCAACCGTCTTGGGTTGAAAGCATCTTCCGGTTACGGTGTGGCCTGCAAGATCGTCAACTTTGCCATGCTGATCCCCAGCGCACTGATGCAGTCGATGGCAGCGTTTGTCTCGCAGAATATCGGGGCAGGCAGCAAAAAACGTGCCAGACAGTCCATGTTCACCGGCATTGGCATCGGCCTCGCCTTTGGCTGCGCCGTGTTCGCCCTGGTATGGTTCAAGGGCGATGCGCTGGCCGGGGTCTTTACCGCCGACCAGGCTGCAATTAAGGCACCCCGGAAATAAGATCCCAATAGTGTAAAGTAGATAAAAACTCTTGGCTTCTGTAATGGAGGCCAAGAGTTTTTTTGCATCTTGTTTTGTGAAGTGAAAGAGGGTACAATGATAGCAGAAGTACGCACATCAATGAGGTGATACTATGCTGAACATTTTTTACGGTGATATGAAGGAAGCAGTGTACAATACGGCTTCTTATTTCAAATATGATTACGAGGAAGCCTGGATCGTTGACCCGATGGTCAAGGAAATGATTGAGGATGTAGATAAGTCTACCGTTATCGACAGTGGTATCATTGACAGCCCGGTCTTGGGTAAAATTCCACCGATTGGTTTGTCTGGTGGTGTAAAGACACTGATTTTGGTAAAGTTTGAGCCAGAGAAAGTGTTCAATATATCGACTTGTGGTGACAATTGCGCAAAGTGGCTGCTTAAAATTGCTGAGAGGGAAGATCGCACAGTGAATCTGCGCCACCTGATGGATTTTGGCAAAAAACCATTTACAATAAAAGTGCTGAATACGAATCAAATCGTTCATAGTATGGAAGAGCTGATTTTGGCCGCAGGTGAGTTTGTGTAAAGGGGCTGACAGAAATGAAAGACATTCACAAAGTGGTCGTTGGCACAAAGTACCTGAAATATGAATTTGAACTGCGGCGCAACTTAACCATCATTCGCGGGGATAGCGCAACGGGTAAAACGACCCTCGTGGATATGATTCGTACGCATATGAACGATGGAGAAAGTGGGCCGGTCACTCTAAATTGTGATAAAGACTGCTATGTGGTAGAAGGGAATCTTTGGAAGGGACAACTTGACAATATTCAGGACAGCATTGTTTTTATCGACGAAGGAAACGAGTTTGTCAAGACCAAAGATTTTGCGCGTGCGATTCAGCAGACGGATAACTATTATGTTATCGTGACCAGAGAGGGTTTGCCAGCCTTGCCATACAGTGTGGAAGAAGTGTATGGAATCCGAACCTCTGGAAAGTATGGGACACTGAAACAGAGTTATCATTCGTTCTATCGAATTTACCCGGATAGTACGACTGAAAATATTAAACCGGAGAAGATCTTGACAGAGGACAGCAATTCGGGGTATCAATTCTTTGATGCGGTCTGTAAAGAACAGCAAATACAGTGTGATACTGCAAACGGAAAGTCAAATGTGTTTTCCTATTTGAAGGCTCATAGGAATGAAAAAATTATGGTGATTGCAGATGGTGCAGCATTTGGGCCTGAAATGGACAGGGTGTTGCAGTTGGTGCAGACAAGAGAAAATCTGACACTCTATTTGCCAGAATCTTTTGAGTGGCTGATATTATCTTCTGGGATTCTGAAAGATGCGGAGGTCGTACAGATTTTGCAGACGCCGTCTGACTACATCGATAGTAAGAAATATTTTAGTTGGGAGCGTTACTTTACAGAACTTCTGACAGAAAAAACTTCTAGAACGTATTTGAATTATACTAAGAAAACACTGAACGAGGCTTATTTGAATGATGGTACGAAAAATGCGATTTTGAGACAGATGGGAAAATTAAAGATAGATTAATCATTATACGAAAGGAGAACCTTTAATGGCTCTTGGTGAAGAACGATTTGTGGGACTTGCTGCGGATTTTGAAGGCAAGTTAAGAATGAAAAACGCAATCCTGTTCATTGGACGGAATATGAAAGAGGATGTAGTAAGACAAATCATAGGTTTGTACCCTTGGAAAATTATTGCAACAAGTCGAAACACACTTCCGTTGGAAGAACTTCAAGGTATCCATATTAAGATCTACAGCGATGAAGGCGACATTACGGCGGCAAATCTATGGAAAAATGATGAATTTCCGGTTGTGTACGTTTGGAAAAAAGATGAGTCGTTAAATGAGGAAGAATGCCAAACGCTTGAAATTACTGGAGAGAGTGAAGAAGAATACCGTGTTCGGCGTGCGCAGGGAATGATGAAGAGACTGTGCAAAATGATTGACAATCATAACGCGATGGTAGTTGTTGGATATGCCCCAGAAACAGACAATGATATGCCGTATCGCGCCTTTGCTACAGCAGTCTATAATGATTGTGCAATCGCAGACAATATTCAGCTTTGGAGTGAAAAAAGTGAAGAAACAAAACTGAAAAAATTAGCAGATTTGAAAGGAATAGAATTTCATACGGAGTCGCTAGATGAAGTACTTAAGGCGAGATATGAATGGAATCAATCTGACGAGGCGAAATCTAACGACTCTGATGCGCAATATGAAATTTTCTATAAAAATGGAAAGGCAGTTACAATTTCTAGCCGAGAATTCTTACCATATCGAAAACTAGCATTTGTTTTGACCGAGCAGAAAGTTTTTGCAGTGCGACCTTATGGAAAGGTAATGCAAGCAAAATGGTTCTATAATTTCTTGATAAGAAGTTCTGCGGATGGACCACAGTGGTATGGTTATTTGAAAAATTCAGACTTTCATGTTTCACGAGAATTTGAAATAGTATTAAAGTGTGCCGTAAAACGGGAACTGTTAGGAGAAGCAATTGTTGGTGCTGATAAGGAAATGCCTATTATTTTGTGTGGAGCGCCTGGTAGCAGTAAAAGTGTTGCTCTTGCAGCATTGGCGTATGAAATTTATAGTGAGCATAATAATCCTGTTATCTTTATTGACAATGACACGCTACTGTTCTCTGATAAAAGCGAAGAAGGTGATGCGCTGAAAACTTTGATGGAAAAAATTGATGCTTGTGATGGAGATGCCCGAATTCTTTTGATTTGGGATTGCTCATCGTATCGAAATGTTACCTCCAACGCACAGCATCTTTCACAGATGCTACTGAATCGAGGGCGGAGGTTTGTTTTGGTATGCAGTGCATATGAAACACCTGTTGAGAAAACAAGTAAGAGAAGATGTTTCTCTTATATAGAGGATGGAAAAAAACATTTTGTGCAAAGTACAGATGTGACATCACAAATGTTTTTGGAGAATGGCTGTTGCTATATTAACACTGACCGTGAAATGAATACCAAGGAAAAAAATGATTTCTGGGAAAAAATTAAGACATACTCAGGGATTGAAAATCAGAAATTACAGTTGGAAAAGAAAAATCTTCAGGATCAGATGGACATTTTCCAATGCTTTTATCGAATCATAAATTTGCTACGACCAAATCTGGAAAGAGCACTTGGTCGAGAAGAATTAATGGTCAATCATTATGTGGTGAAACAACTGGACAAGACGTTCTCACAAGAAAACACGAATAATTTGGGTTCAATCGCGCAGGCGTTTATAGAAGCGGGGCTTTCGAGGGAGGAAATGGAAAGTATCCGACAACGGATTGAAAAACAGGCCGAGGAAAGTTCAAGCGAATATAACTTGGAAAAATTTAATGCGTGCATTGCGCTGTTTGGACGGTTTAAACTGGAAGTTCCATATGCGATTGCGGTATGGATGCTAAAAGAAAATAGTTATGAAAAAGATAAACCTATCAATGTGGAATTGTATAATGTTCTTACAACAAGAATTCCATGGATTCATTACAGTGAAATGAAAGATGGAAGTGATTACGCATTTAGCTTCCGTAACCCATTAGAGGCAGAGATTTTTTTGAGTCGGAATGGAATTAATGCAAATCAACAGGTTGAACTGCTGTGCGAAATTCTGAGAGTATATCAAGAACATTGGGAAGAACTTCCGTCTTCTTTTGCACGAAACCTACAGCAACTTATCCGACTGATGGGGCCGAACTCACAGTATACAGCATTTCGTGAAAACGGTGAAAAAAGGCAGGAACATAGTGACATTTTACGGCAAAGTGAAAAAATTGTTCAAACATTGAGAACGGTATGCAATGTTGTTCCGGACAGGGATGCAGGATTTGCTACACTGTTAGTAACATACTCTCGTGAATATTATGGAAAAAAGTGGGAAGAACTTTATAAGTCTAAGCCGGAGACTTACACAGAAGAAAGTTATGAAAAGCGAATTAAAGAGTTGGAAGAGACCATTACTTTTGCAAATCGTCAACTGGAATATCTTGAACGAAGAATTGATGAAGTGCCGACAGGTACCAGAGAGAAAAAATACCTTTCGGATCAGAAAAACGGTTTGATTGTTGAAATAACTCGCTGCAATATTTGGCTGCAGAAAAATTATCGAAGATATCGCGATAAGTTTGGTAAAACCATGGGCATGTTGCCGGGATTGAATTATAGAGATATCTATGAGCAACTCTATAAGGCAATCCTTTATAGTCCAGAGAATGGCCATGTTTATAATGCACTCTTTGATGCATTTGAGGAAGTATATGAACACGGAGATCTGAATGAACAGCAAAAACTGAAATACTTAAGTGAAACAAAGCTAATTGCAGATGATTGTGCAGTTCTTGAGATTCAAAACAGGGGTGCGGATGACCACGATGAGATCCAAGAACACCTTCTCAAAATTCAAGAGTTCGCTACGGAGTACAAAGTTACAATTCGAGATGTTCAGAAAAATACAATGAAACCGGAGTTTGCACAGCTATATCATGAGATGATTGAAACGAATCAGGCAACGGCGGTTACATTTGTTTGCCAGCAAGAACTGGATGCGGCAGGTGTTACGGGAGAAAACAGGAAGCTTGGCGACTTAGAACTTACGAAAGAGCAGCGTAATACTTGCCGAAAAGTTGCAGAATTTATGCAAGAGGAACCTAATAAAACATGCATTCAGGGAAATTACTTTGCACTGAGTCTTCTCCTAAGAGCGGTATGGATGAACGCCACAGGTTACCGCCTGATGGAAAAAGAAGGACAGAAAATTCAACTCTTACCAACTCAATGGAAAGAGATAAGGCGTATCAGCGAGTTGTGCTGTGAAGCTGCGCAGAGCAACACTGTTGGAAATCGCGCACGGCCGATTTTTTCATTGATTCGAGCGCTGGCGGTATTGCAATGTACTCGCGATTTCAAAAAATGTGAGGAGATTATTCAAGGTATTGGAGTGGATCTCTTTACTAGATCTCCTAGAATGAGAGTTCCGTTTATTTATTGCGACCAGGATGGTCCAATTCATTATAATGGTATGATTGAAAAGCTGGAAGGGAGGACAGCTTGGATCCATTTGGAAACAGATGACCCTTACTTGAGTGGGATGCACAAGGTTCGTTACCGTATGGTTGGTGTAACCAGTATGAACAATTCACCCCGAGAAAACGAATATCTGCGTGGGCTGATTTTGGGAATTGGCTATAATGGATTCTCGGCATATAAAGATAATGGGCAGGAGCGGAGGTAAAAAATGGAAAATATTCTGTTTTCAAATACTCCTGCAGAAGAGTTGAATAAACTTGTCCGAACAAAAATAGCAGGGCATCTTTTTCTGATATGTCATTATGAGCCATGTGTGGATGTATTTAGTGAAGATGCAAAATTTGTGGCAGGCTGTTTGAATTTGTATAAGGCGGTAATAGACAGCAGCTGTATTATTCGCAAGCTAACGAAAAAAGGTTGGTTGAAGAATAATGAGTATCCGTGTGAAGCATCTAAAGATTTAGGGGCATGTGTTGATACGATTAAAGTATTGAGAACGGCTTGGGCGCACAATCAATCCGAAGAGACAAACGACATTGAGAAACAAAAATACGATCAATGGGTGCAGCGCCACCTAAGAAAAGAAAAACCAACAACGACGGAAGACTATGCAGTACTTCTAAAAAGCTTAGAAGAATTAGGGGGTGAGACTTATGAAATGCTCTGTAAATGCATTGAGTCTCTAGAAAAAAATCCTCAAAGGATGTATTTGATTCAAAGCTGGGAAAATGCTACATTTGAATGGTATACAAGCTCTGCAAATCAAGCGATTTTTTTAAATCAGTTATATGCTTGGTGTGCAGCAGATCCTAAATTTGAAGGACGTTCAAAGACTACATTGAAACGGGATGCGGCGAGCATAATTGAAGAATATTATACAAAAGGAGAGAAAATCAAACGATTGGAGGGTTTGCTAGAGTGCATAGGCCGGGCACCAAAGTTGGAAGATAAAATTGCTGAACTACGGGAAGAAAAAGCATTGGCTGAGAGAAAAGCTAAAGAGTACTCGAATAGCGCAAGCCCATGGTGTTTTCAAGACCTTTTGTTTAAGGAATTGGAACAAAAGCTACGCAAAACACTTGATGAGAAGAAGTGTTCAATGTTGCCGGAGGACCTATTACAGTATCAGGT
>OGLE01001494.1_pt1 | contig 18212 bp, 24 predicted proteins | sample 1572671 | NCBI WGS metagenome assembly OGLE01 (sample SAMEA2581923, study PRJEB24529) | metagenome | biome: Human gut stool | place: China | collected 2011 | reverse complement strand
ATGGAAAACCTTACAGGTTTACCACATTCCCACACCCCTCCGCACACCCCCTTTTCCCCTCCGACTTTCTCTCGAAAAAAAGAATACTTTTTGTTATTTTTAGATACGATATCTAAAGGGCCTTACCCTTTAAGGGGGGCATATATTATCAATGAGTTTTTCCCTGTTTTTTGTTCTCATTATAGCCTGTCCAGAAGAGCTTTTCAAGTCCACTGGGCAGGCTATTTTTACAAATAATATTTTACTCACCGCTTGCATAAACTACGATAGGCGTGGTATAATAGCCATAGCCTAAGAGATTAGCAAAATTCCAGCATAGCGAAAGCCGGGAAGGGTGCCACCTTCCCGGCTTTCTTTCATGCTTAGTTGCCCTTGTTTCGGTCATCAAGCCATTTACAAATGTAAGTGCCAATTACACTTGCTCCGATGCCGATTAAGAGATTGCAAAATGACTCCAGCATAGCATTCACCTCCTTCCCATTACTGGGCCGGAGTTGGGCAACATTGGCATTTTAGCACACTCTGTCGAATTTGAAAAGCCGCTGTTTGATACAGCGGCTTTTCTCATGGCCTCATATCTTTCGGAACCTGTGGTATCGGCTTCTGATGCACCAATATGATGTCCCAAAAGCCGGTCTTCTCCCCTCGCCGTGCCTGATAGTTTGCACGCAGCTGATACCGAACAAGAACATTTTCATTTTCCATTATTTCATTATATTCAAATGGGTCACAGAACTTCGGATCTGGCTTCTCACAAATTCCAATTCTGCTTAACGCCCACTCTTTTCCATCTTCATGCTGCATTAGATCTTCATGAATCTGATATCTGGCCTGTTCTTCAGTGAAATCTACAGAGTAGGGACTCTGCAGCACCGTTTCCCATAATGTGATTGTGTAATAGCCCCGACTGTTCTTTCTCTGCAATTTCTTTTCCTGCATATTCATCACAACATATCCGGTATGCTCTTTTTTCGGTTTTAGTCCTCGATCCGCATTAGCTCTTTCCCGAGAGATCCGCAGCAGGTTTTCATTTAGGTGCCGTTGATATGCTGCATCCTTCTGGGCCTGCGCCAATGCTCCCTGCATTTCTGCGATTTCCTTGACCGCCTGATCTCTCACTTGCCTGATTTGGTATGCAGCATTCTTTTTTTCTTCGTTCATTTGACGGTCAGCATTCTGACGTTCAATGCCGACCGTTCGGATTGCCTCGTCCCTCTCCCGGACAATCTTTTTATACTCGTTCAGCGTCAGAATCACATGGGTACAATCTGGGTCCGAGCTGCCGCCAGGAACATCTTTATAACCCACTATCGTTTTCTTTACAAACTCACCCATGGCAGCGCACCTCCTTACAGGCCCCGAATGTAGTTATCCGCTACAACGCTAATACGGTTATGCCCCAGCGCCTTACTGCAGATCAGCATAGCAGCCTTGTCCAGCTTCTTCCCCGCTTCATCTTTTCGGCAAGTATAAACCTCGCTTTGATAACGCCGCCCGGTGCCACGGTTTACCCGGTCATAGGGAATCTCTTCGATTGCCCTGGCATGAGCCTTGTAGATCGCCGTGGCATACTCCGCACGATAACCGTGGATGTCGGCGCAATTATGGACGTGCTGCCACACCTTCTCCTCTGGCGGTGTATCAGTTATCCGTTCAATGATCTGCCCCGCATTTTTGCCTATAATCGGGCTTAAACGCTCTCGTCCGCCCTTTCCGTTGCGGACATGGATAAACCACTCCTCCGGGAACAAACGTGCGTCCTGGAGCATTTCAAGGCGCTTTGTGACACTCGGTGCTCGCTGCTCCTCCGGGATTTTCTGCAGTTCGGAGATCTCCGCCTCAATTTGCGCCCTGGGCACCAGATCCTTCCCCCGCAGCTCCTGCAGCTCCTTTCGCCGCAGGCCGGTTCCCCGGCAAAACTTTATCAGTTCATCATTGTTCGTCTTGGAGAAATGCTTGTCCCGCACCCGGTCCCCCCGGCTCCGTTTAATCTCCTCACGTTTTCGCTTGGGCGGATTAAAGTAATTCTCGTCATCCGGGGAAATCCCGTATAGCTTTCCCAGCGCTTTCGCTTCGAGCTGCACCGTCCACGCTGAAAGCCCCTGATCCACTCTGGTCTGAAGCCATTCATTAGCATACTTCTTTGCACTCTTCAGCGTTGTACACTCCGGATGCTTCTCCTTGATGTACTTGATAAAATATTTGGTATGTTTCCAGTAGCTCTTATAGGTGTTGAACGCAAATATTTTATCTTTCTCTGTGCCATTGGCTACCGCCTCTTTTTTGCTCTCGCCAAAAGCCTGCATCCCGGTAAGCCGGTCATAGGCTTGCTGGTGCAGATCCTTGAAGTACGCTTTATTTCTACGCCCCATTCCGACTTCCTTTCGTGCATCTATTTTTGTATAAATCTATATTTCTATAAAACTACATAACTATTTTCTTAGTTTTATAGACTTCTACATTTCTCGTTCAAGCTAAGCCGCCTCATGCCAGCTCCATTCGGAGACTCGACAATCGGCAAAATACACTTTTTAACGTCTTATGTATGACGGGTTTGGGATTGCTCCCTACACTTTTTTTAATCTGCTTATGTGTGCAGCTCTGTTTTATTGAGATCTACGGCAGTTCAGATTCTGTCGGCTTCTTTGTAGAGGAAGCAGCTCTCCGGAAGATCTACAGTATTCCGGCTACTATCAGAAAGTGGATAGGAACAGATACGTTTTATTTACCGGCACGTTCAAAAGGATTACTAATACCGGGTCCATGATGCGCTTTCCAGTTCACAAAGGTTACTACGGCAAGCCCACGCATCACACAGGTGTATCGTACCTGAAGTGGCTTCTGATTAGCAAATTGCTAAACCCCCGACCGGCAGATCTGCCAGCCAAGACGCTCTGGGCCTAATTACTATTTACCCTCGCCCAGACGAGCTTCATTCTTTACTTCTGCTCCTATCCAAGAACATCTTACCATACGTTGCGGAGGTTGTCAACATAACAGCAAAATTAACCGTATAACGGTTTACCCGTTCACGCTCCTAAAGGGCACAAACGGGTAAACCGTTAGTGAAAAAAGAAGCCGAGATAACTATATAGCTATCTCGGCTTCTCCTTCTCTACGAATATTGATCCTTAGATTAACCTTTCATCGCTTCCATTTCTGCAATCGTCAAATTATTACGCTCTCTAAGGAAAGAACCAATCTCATTTCCCTGAAAATCATATAAGGGGATGTAATAGGAATCGGGCTGAGTTTTCTGCCATTCAAGAGCGTCCTGCGGTGTTTCAAATTTTGGGTGACTCAAATCACTGGTTCGGACATATCCCTCCTGGTCATTCGTCCCAATCGCAGCCTGTAAATCCGGCATTTTCCCTACTACCTCTGCCATCAAAGCAGTTCCATAAGTTTCGCCACGAACATTCTTAGGGAAATTTCCGTTAATAAGCGACGTCTGCTCAACAGACAACACGGAGGAATCATATTCAACAGCGTTTGCTGTTACAGCAAGTGCCATGCACATCACGGTGGCTAACATCAAACTTAAAACCCGCTTTTTCATGTTTTTACTCCTTTCAGGTCTCTTGAAATAGTACGTGTTACCAGTTAATTTTGCCGCTCCCTTGCCTCCCCTTAATATGTCACGGTCCCAGTCACCTTGACCGATTTGCTTGAATTGTTTCTAATCACCAGTGTATAGCTCCCGTTTTCCGGAATCTCAATCGTCTTGTCAATGCTGCCTGTTGTCACATTGATATAGTGAAACTTCTCATTTGAGTCAACTAATCCGAAGTCCAAGCTGGCATTTTTCGGAGAATAGTTCGCGCGAATCCGTACCGTTTCACCAGCCGACATTGTGAAACTTGTATCCGCTAACACCGTGCCATTTGCCTCTATAGTCCAGTCTAAGTTTCCTGTTGCCCGTGTGATGGCCGTTCCCGTCGTTTCAAAGGAATATGAAACGACATTTGATTCGTCAACAGCGCCGGCGCCGGTACACAGGCATCCAATCATCACCGCTCCGGTCAGTACCATACACAAAAGTCTGCGCATTTCTTTCACCTCCCTTCGCCAAATCCCTCTATCGGCACAGATTTGGCCCCAGCAAGATCAATGTCTTCGCATTCCATTTCGCTAAAAGTCATGACACCCGTTTTTTCTTGGGCCGTTCTCCTGTGTGCCAATACCGCTGTGGTGAGCAAGATTGCCAAGAGCACAATCACCATGACTATGGCCTTGTATCTTCTATCCTTTCCCAGTCCCTGTCCCTTGCCCTCTTCTTTTGCCTGCTCCTCTGCCGGAAGCTTCTCTGGCGCCGCCGCAGGCTCCGCCTCTGCCGTGTCATCCAGCAGCGTTTCCAGCGGGATATTAAATAACCGGCTCAGGCTCTGCAGGTTCTCTGTCGACGGCCTCGACGTTCCTGCTTCCCATCCAGATATGGCCTGCCTGGACACAAACAGCCTTTCGGCCAGTTCTAACTGTGTTAGTCCCTGCTTCTTCCTTAATTCTTTTAGCTTTTGAGACAGTTCCACTCTTTTACCTCCAAATTAAACAAATGCCCATCAAATGTAAACCGCACACGGTTTACATTTAGGCAAGTATTGCTTGCCTTCCGCATTTTTTCACACAGATTCTATCAAAGATACTCCACAAGTCCTTTACGCAAAGCATCATTAATAGACTCAGTCAGATTCTTTCCTTCCTCCAGCGCCATCCGGCGCAGCGCCTTATCCAGATCCCGATCCAGATAATAGGCCCGCTGCACCCGATCCTTCTTCTCTTTTGTTGTAGGGTTCTCCCGGCTCTCAGATTCCGGCTCCCGGCCAGCTCCGATAATAGACTTGAACGCAGCCTCCTGATCAAACTTCGCTTTTCCTGCCATCACGCATTTACCCCTTTCAAAAACTCCTCAATGAAGGCTCTGTAATCCTCTGCCACGGTAGACTTCCCGGCATAGTCAAATATGTCAGCCCGATTTGCCTGGGCCTCTTCCACGGCCACCGCAGATCGAATATAGGTCTCGTAAATCGGCGCCGAGATATACTCACTCAGCTGCTCCGCCAGCTCCTTGATCTGCCGGCTGATATTGGCCCTGGGATTAAATCTGGTAAACAGGATGCCACGGATCTTCACCCCAGGGTTACAATACTTCTGAACGCTGGTGACCGTCTCATTGAGCTGGGAGATCCCGGCCGTGGCGAAGATTCCGGCCGTGGTGGGGATCAGAATGTCGGTGGCACAGGTAAAGGCGTTCACCGTCAGCACACCCAGGGAGGGCGGCGTATCAATCACGATGAAATCATAGTCGCTGGCGACTGGAGCCACAGCCTCCTTCAGACGGTGCTCCTTTCCAGTCTGGGACAACTCCTGTTCTGCTCCGGCCAGCATGATATTGGCCGGAACAACATCGTATCCGCCCTTTGCGTGCTGCATGGCCTCCTGGAGCGTGGCCACTCGCTTCATCACTTCATAGACCGTTGGAACATTGTAATTTTCTGCGCCGCAGGCCGATGAGAAGTTTCCCTGGGGGTCGAGGTCGATTCCCAGCACTTTGTATCCTTTCTCGGCCAGTCCTGCAGCCAAAGCCTGGGCCGTGGTCGTCTTGCCGACGCCGCCTTTTTGATTTGCTACCGCTACTATCATTTTTCACACTCCATTTCTACAAATCTATTTTTATATAAATCTATAAATCCATATTACTACAAATATATTTTTATAGCAATATAGATTTATAGAAGTGAAGCAACTATAAAGTAATCCGGCTCCATTTATAGGGAGCCGGATTACTTTGCCCTTTTTCCATCCTTCGATCAATCCTCATAGTGTCCTCGGCACGACAAAACGATGATGCTGTCATTCTCTACAGTATAAACCAGCCTATTTGTCTCATCGATACGCTTACTCATGCCTTTAATCTTTCGTAGCAGTTCTGCCTTTCCAATACCCTGTACCGCACCATCACGCTGCAGCTCCTGGAGCAGTTTATTTATTCGCTTCACTGTCTTTTTATCTTCCGATTGCCAGTACAAATAGTCTGCCCAGGCATCCGGCGAAAAGGTAAGATTATACGCCATCTTCCGCCATTGCCTCCAGCTCTTCCATCGTCTTTACAATCCCCAAGCCAGCACGAACCTGCTCCAAACCTCTCTCCAGCTTACCAAGATACGCAGCATTCCGCTCGGCTTTCTCTAACTCATTAAACCGATCTTCACTAATAATCACTACATTTCTTTCGGCTTTTCTGGTTACGATCACCGTTTCACCTCTTTCCGTCACTCTGTCACAAAAATCCTTTAGGCGACCACGAGCCGTTGAAAAATTGATTGCAATCATACAAAGCACCCCTTTCATATTATGTACTATATTTTGTACTGTTTATTGTACTATATTCAGTCGCAAGAATCAAGGTGTTTATTTTCCTGAACCAACTCACCCGCCCACCACTTGCGAACAGTTTTCGGATCAAGGCCAGTCTCCCGATGGCAGTCAGCCTTGCTGCCCTCCGGGTGTTGCTGACGCCATCCTGACACTCGTTCCTGGGCTGTCCCACTTCCTACAGGTCTTCCCTGTTTTGCTTCTCCCATCTCCCTCAAAATCGCCAGTTGTCCTCGTGCCAGTCTTAAATGCTGCTCCTGCTTGCGCCAATTACGTTTATTGACCGGCATAGACAGTCCGGAGATCTTCGCTATATCGTCCCTGGGAAATGTCACATAGTCCTCGTTGAACATCTCCAGCGCACATACCACGTCATCTTTTGTAAAACGGTTCATATCCTCGGTGCTCATATCGTCATAAGGCTGAAGCAAGGAAAAGGCATCCTGGCGCAGCTCGTCCTCGTCGATGCTGCACTTCTTGGCATAGATGGCCAGCGTCATAATTCCATAGAAACGATGGCCAACGCGGATCTCGTCGCCGATCCGATGCAGCCACCAGTCATAAAGGTCACGTTTCACCGTCCAGCGGCCCCGGCGCTCCTTCTTGACGATCCGTCGCTCATACCAGTCCGGGTACTTCTCCTTCGCCTCATCTATGGAGAGCCGACCCTTTCGCATGAGGCCCAGGAGCTGTTGCTGCTCCCCATTGCTATCCGGAATAAACTCCAGCAGCTTCTCTATCGTCACCCGCCCACCGAGCCGATATGCCGTCACAGGATAGTCCCTGCCCAGCTTCGACCCAGATCCAACCACCCGGAAACCCTGCAGAATCCCTTGTACCTGCGGTTCCTTGATGGTGGAGGTATACCTGTTCCATATCTGCCGTGTCAGTGAATATTTCAATTCCTTCAGGCATTTCTGATTATGCGGATACATAGGGATCGGTTCCTGCAGCACATAATACAGGTGAAGCCCCGTCCCGCTGTTTACGACAAAGGTAGCCTTGGGGAGAATATCCTTGTTCATCTGGTGCAGCGTGTCCCGGAGCTGGGGCATCCCCACACCATCCAGGTCAAAGACCAGAGCATAGAGATACCTGGCATTCTTGCCGCAGCGACGCCGCCCGAAGTAGGACAGAGGCGACATGATGGTAAAATCCGTATCAAAGACCTCGGACAGCTCCGAAAGCTCATCGGTAATGGTGTAGCGTCGGGCCTTTCCATCTCCCTTGATCTCCATAGCGATCCCCGCAGCCTTCGGTACCGTCACCGCAATCCCGTTGCCTTTCTCGTCCTCAAAATGGCCCTTCCGCTCAAAACTGCCCACCGGGAAGATCTCCCGATAAAACTCAAAGGGTGTGACAGGCTCCAGGAACCTCTCCAAATGCTCGTTCTTTTCCCGGTACAATTCCCGCAACTGCTCCATAGCAGTCTGCTGATCCATAGCCATACGTTCACCTCCAAAAGAAAAAGTAGCAAAAAGAAAATCCGCTGCGGCGGGGACCGCCTGCGGGCGGGAAGGGGGGAAAGGGGGAGCCAAAGAGCGGCCCCTCCGGGGCCTTAAAGAGAAAGTCACCTCCCCCTTTCCCCCCTCGCTCCGGCCATGGAAATGATGGAAAACCCTATCGGGTTTACCACATTCCCACAGCCTCCGCTCATCCCCCATTTCCCCTCCGACTTTCTCCCATTTAAAGAGAGAATTTTAAGAGCTTATATGAGGGCCTAAAGGCCCATAGTCGGGCATATATTATCAATAGAATTTTTCCCTATTTTTCGACAAGCCAAATCTACCCCATATAGGCACACTCACTAACCCCTCTTACACGGCATATATTATCAATAGATTATTTCCCTATTTATGATTGTTATTATAGCCTGTCCAGGCAGTCCTTTTCAAGCCCCCTGGACAGGCTTCTTTATCGCAGGCATAAACTCCCTTGGAATGACTCCCAGCGGTTGTGTGTGTACGATTACCACTTCCCAGTATTGGGAACGAAAATTTCTTTTTAATCGCTGCTGTCGTGCTATTGCCACATTTCCGCGGTAAAACGAATCTTCCGGATTCTGCTGCATGGCCTCCCGCATTTTTTCATAACTGCCGTTAAATACACCTGTTATGCCGATCCTGGTAATCAGCCATTTTTTGCTCTCCGGAAACAATTCATCCTCTATCTGCTTCCTTACTACCGATTCTAAAATCTCTACTGAATACGGGCTTTGGATGGTGGTTTCCCACAGTTTTACTTTATACAGCTGCTTTCTTCCATCTCTAAATGAGTATTCCTTTTCCTCTGAATGGACAACAACATATCCCGGCCGATCCTTTTTAGGTTTCAAGCCTCTTTCTGCGTTAGCCCGCTCCTTTGCAATCCTCAGCAAATTATCGTTTAGGCTTCGCTGGTGGGCACACTCCGCCTGTTCCTTTTCCAGAGCCTCCTTCCATGCCGCTATCGTCTGGTTGGCCTTACGATTGTTCTCTCCGACTGTTTCTTTCGCTTTTCTTTCTGCCTCTCCTATTTCCTGAATTGCCTTGGCCTTGGCGCTACTTGCTTCCCGCTCCGCATCGGAGATCCGCTGAAGCAACTCCGCATATTCGGTCTCCGTCAAAATTACATGAGTACACTCTGGATCGGATTGGCCACCAGGAACTTCCCTGTAACCCATCATTGTCTTTTTTACAAACTCGCCCATGGCAGCGCACCTCCCTATAGCCCACGGATATAGTTATCGGCTACAACGCTGATCCGGTTATGGCCCAGAGCCTTGCTACATACCAGCATGGCAGCCTTGTCCAGTTTCCGCCCAGCCTCGTCCTTCCTGCAGGTATAAACCTCGCTCTGATACTTCCGCCCGGTTCCACGGTTCACCCGATCATAGGGGATGTCCTGGATTTCCCTGGCATGTGCCTTGTAGATAGCCGTGGCATACTCGGCCCGGTAGCCGTGAATGTCGGCGCTCTGGTGGACGTGCTGCCACACCTTTTCCTCGCCGGGTGTATTCTGCAGCCGCTCTATGATCTGCGCCGCATCCGGGCCAACAATGGGGCTTAGACGCTCCCTGCCGCCCTTTCCGTTGCGGACGTGGGTAAAGTAACCCTCCGGGAATAAACGAGCGTCCTGGAGCATTTCCAGCCGCTTTGTGTCGGCCGACGTCAGCTCTGCCGGCAGCCGACTCTCCAGCCGGGAGATCTCCGCCTCGATCTGTTCCCTGGTGATCAGGTCTTTTCCCCGCAGCTCCACCAGCTCGCTCCGGCGTAGCCCCGTCCCCTTACAGAATCGGATCAGCTCATCATTGTTCGTCTTGGAAAAGTGGCGATCTCGTACCCGGACGCCGCGGCTCCGCTTAATGTCCTCCCGGTTTCGCTTGGGCGGCTTAAAGTAATTCTCGTCATCCGGGGAAATCCCGTATAGCTTTCCCAGCGCTTTCGCTTCGAGCTGCACCGTCCACGCTGAAAGCCCCTGATCCACTCTGGTCTGAAGCCATTCATTAGCATACTTCTTTGCACTCTTCAGCGTTGTACACTCCGGATGCTTCTCCTTGATGTACTTGATAAAATATTTGGTATGTTTCCAGTAGCTCTTATAGGTGTTGAACGCAAATATTTTATCTTTCTCTGTGCCATTGGCTACCGCCTCTTTTTTGCTCTCGCCAAAAGCCTGCATCCCGGTAAGCCGGTCATAGGCTTGCTGGTGCAGATCCTTGAAGTACGCTTTATTTCTACGCCCCATTCCGACTTCCTTTCGTGCATCTATTTTTGTATAAATCTATATTTCTATAAAACTACATAACTATTTTCTTAGTTTTATAGACTTCTACATTTCTCGTTCAAGCTAAGCCGCCTCATGCCAGCTCCATTCGGAGACTCGACAATCGGCAAAATACACTTTTTAACGTCTTATGTATGACGGGTTTGGGATTGCTCCCTACACTTTTTTTAATCTGCTTATGTGTGCAGCTCTGTTTTATTGAGATCTACGGCAGTTCAGATTCTGTCGGCTTCTTTGTAGAGGAAGCAGCTCTCCGGAAGATCTACAGTATTCCGGCTACTATCAGAAAGTGGATAGGAACAGATACGTTTTATTTACCGGCACGTTCAAAAGGATTACTAATACCGGGTCCATGATGCGCTTTCCAGTTCACAAAGGTTACTACGGCAAGCCCACGCATCACACAGGTGTATCGTACCTGAAGTGGCTTCTGATTAGCAAATTGCTAAACCCCCGACCGGCAGATCTGCCAGCCAAGACGCTCTGGGCCTAATTACTATTTACCCTCGCCCAGACGAGCTTCGTTCTTCACTTCTGCTGCCAATCACACACCACTCGCAGCCGCCATCCATACCCCCTTTCTTTCAAGGCTTCGATCCAGCGTCTACCGCAGCCTTTCCTATCCAAGAACATCTTACCATACGTTGCGGAGGTTGTCAACATAACCATAAAATTAACCGTATAACGGTTTACCCGTTCATATATAAACGGGTAAACCGTTATTTTGAATCAACCAAAACCACAACATTTTTTAGTGGCACATTTTTATATGCCGCTAAAAAATTAATCACTCTTAAGTATCAATTAGTCATCCAGAGCCAAGCATAGCAGAAACTATAACAATCACATAACGATGTACAGGATAATACCAATAAAAGAATCCTTTTATATTTCTACCTTTCTTTTGGTTGTACAACATCATAATAGGTAACGCTAAAATCATCCAACACTGCATTGGGGCAAAATATAATGTTGTGAAAGATGATCCAATATATATATCCGGATTTCTCACCGCAACTGTAGCACCACATATACATATAATACAGAATATAAAATAAACCGCACATTGCAAAGTTTTCTTTTTCACAAAATAAAGACATATTCCCAGCAAGACAAATCCTATACCATATTCTAAATGATTTATAGTTGGGATTAAGGAATCTCTAATACCTCGAATTAATACCCTCTGTTGTACTGGAAGGCCCTTTGGCATAATAATTTCTATGATTCTGTACACCATACATAGCAACAACGAAAACCCCAAGATCCCAAAACTCTTGGCACATTCTCGTATGTTTTTTTCTGGGATAGCAACGGAAATTTTTTCTATGATGGTAACATAGAATCCCACATAAAAAAATGTGAACAATGTGTTCCCGAAATCATGTATTCCAAATATATTTGCACCAAGGACGTTAAATATTGTATTCGATAAGCCTATAACCGCCCCTGCAAGATATAGTCTTTTCAAAAAATTGGTTCTATTTCTTGTATGACGGATACTTTGAACCAATATAAATAAAAACAAAGGTGCTGCTATTCTACCAATCATTCTAAATATAGTATAATACCAACTTCCAAGAATATCGCTCCCAAAAGCCCCCACATGATCAACCGTCATACAAAAACACGCAATTATTTTTATTTTGAATGAGTCCAATGTCTCCAATTTTTCTCGACACAGTTTAATATTCACAATAGAACCTCTTATCGCAATACAGCAACGTCACCTGTGAAAACAGGTGACGTTGCTGCAAAAAATTAACTCCACGTATCAGTATAATTTACCCAAATATCTCCTCCGATAGCATACAACTGATCGTTGATGAGGCCGCTCGTATTTATAACAAACGGACACACAAAATGATCAGTATGCCTACTTTCTACGGTATGATGGAAACTCACCCAGTTACCATCTTGCCATGGGGTAGCAGGAGTGTAATAATCGCTTTCGGAGGTAGATAATACTTTTTTGCAGGTAACACAGTAATTGCCTGCCTTGTACGTTAGGTTCGGATACTCACCATAGCAGCGAACACGGCTATAATACTCACAATCCTGTGTATCAAAGTACTTGCTTGTGTACATTCTACCTCTCAAATCACCAAATGAACCCTTATAAATTCCATTGATAGCGATATTATAAAATTTTTTCGGAACCGTTGTTTCTCGACGGTTGCAATTCATATATTCATCAGCTGGATAGTCATTCTCGTCTGCCACTATACCGACTACTTCAGTACTACAACCATCTTCATTTTGAAAACTTTCATCCAGGGCACTAATGGCTTGAAGCATTTCTTCTTCATCAATACTCACTTCGTTCGTTGCATAAGCAGAGATATTCATAGAAAGTACCATAGCCACTGCTAACATCAAGCCAAAAATTCGTTTCATATCTTTCACTATCCTTTCTTTTATTTAACTACCAACTCAGTTTGCTTTAATAGTTCACATAAAATGGATATCCATTTTATTCCTTACCTCATTCCTTTCACAATTCAAAATTCATTAGTGCATTAATCATTTTGTAATATAGTCGGTCAATACCTTACAAACCCACAGACCTTCACTGCTACCGAAGAATTATTCCTGACCTGGAATTTATACTTTCCACGTTCGCTAATCCGGATGGTCTTATCAATGCTTCCGTTTTTCACGTTGATATAATGAAAAACTCCATCTTCATCAACTAAACCAAAATCAACGCTTCCATCTGGTGAATAACTTGCATTGATCCGAACTGTGTCCCCGGCCTCTAACGATAAACTACTATCTGCAATTGCTTTTGTTTTAGCAGAAACCGTCATCTCAAATTCACCGATAGCTCTTGTAGTCAAAATTGATTCTGTATTGTACTCTACAAAATCGTCTGCAACTTCTTCCTGGATTGCTGCTGCGTTGGTAATACAGCTAATCATCACTACACAAGCTAACACAGTACATAAAAATCTTTTGGATTTCATATATTTCACCCCCCTTCTGTAATCATCAATTCATTGAGAAACTCTCTGACGGATAACTGTCACCTTTCTCTATTTGTAAGTCCTCGATTGGTATTGTCTCCGTTTTCTTTGCCCCAGAAAGAACCGCAAAGTAGACCACCCCCGCCACAATGAGGGCCACACTAATAAAAGCGGCAACGATTCTTAAAACCCTTTTATGCTTCTGTTTGTTTTCATCTTGTCTACTATCATCCTCTGAAATAGGCCGTTCTGTTTCCTCGTTAACCAAGTAATCAATGGGAACCTCATACAACGCTCCCAAGCATCTAAGATTATCTGTAGATGGCAGCGCCGTTCCAGATTCCCAGCGTGAAATAGCTTGTCTGGAAACATTCAGCTTCTCCGCAACAACTAATTGTGTTAGCCCCTTCTCTTTACGCAAAGCGACAAGTTTTTCTTTTAATTCCATGTTTTTCATCCCGATTTTATTTCATCAAGCCCCATCATGTAAACCGCTTGCGGTTTACATCAAGGCAATCGTAGATTGCCTTTTCGTTTTTTCTTGCTTTTTACAGATATTTCATCAATCCAGCTCGCAAAGCATCATTGACTGATTCTGTCAAGTTCTTTCCTTCCTCCAGCGCCATCCTACGCAGCGCCTTATCAATATCCCGATCCAGATAATAGGCCCGCTGCACCCGGTCACCATTTTTCTTTGCATTTTTTTCTTCAGCAACAACAGCAGCATTCTCACTCTGGCGTCCTGCTCCGATGATAGACTTAAACGCAGCCTCCCGGTCAAACTTCGCTTTCTCTGCCATTATTCATTTACCCCTTTCAAAAATTCGTCAATAAATGCTTTATAGTCTTCTGCCACCGTAGACTTGTTGGCATAGTCAAAAATGTCCTGGCTGTTTGCCTGGGCCTCCTCCACCACTACAGCAGATCGAATGTATGTCTTGTAGATCGGCGCAGAAATGTATTCGCCAAGCTGCTCCGCCAGTTCCTTCATCTGCCGGCTGATATTCGCCCGCGGATTAAATCTCGTAAACAAAATTCCTCTCACTTTGACAGCCGGATTGCAATACTTCTGAACGCTGGTGACAGTCTCGTTGAGCTGAGAGATCCCGGCGGTCGCAAAAATCCCGGCCGTAGTTGGAATCAGAATATCGGTGGCACAGGTAAAGGCGTTTACCGTCAGCACACCCAGGGAAGGCGGTGTGTCAATCACGATAAAATCATAGTCACCGGCCACCGGCGCCACGGCCTCCTTCAGCCGGTGTTCCTTGCCGGTCTGAGAGAGTTCCTGCTCTGCGCCAGCCAGCATAATATTGGCCGGTACAACGTCATAGCCGCCCTTCATGTGCTGAATGGCATCCTGGATGCTGGCTGCCCGCTTCATAACCTCATAAATCGTCTGGACATTATAGTTCTCTGCTCCGCAGGCCGTAGAAAAATTTCCCTGTGGATCAAGGTCGATCCCCAGAACTCTGTACCCCTTTGCTGCCAGTCCTGCAGCCAGTGCCTGGGACGTGGTTGTTTTGCCGACACCACCCTTTTGATTTGCTACTGCAATAATCATGTACTCACGCTCCTCTTTTTATAGTTTCATATTTTTGTAGATAACTATATTTGTAGTTTACTATATTTATAGATGTATAGCAATATAAAAAAGCGGAAGAACACATTGTTCTTCCGCTTTTTCATTACTGCCAGGATATTTGAATTTTTCTGCGATTATCCGCACAATCCCTCAAACGGATTTTTACTTGGATTCAGTTCTCTGATATTATACTCGTCCCTCATAGCTAATCTTCATAGTTTAGTCCTGTCTTTCACGTGCCCACAGGCCCACCGGAGACACATCAGGATGCCCAGGCATATACCATCCCTCATCATTGTGCTCAAAGGATACAGTCCGCCATGTGCCTCCATCGAGCCGATCTGGGAGCAACACATCCATACCCTGGCCACAATGAATATCCCAGCCATCCCAGGTCAGGCGATCACGCTCCGGCTCATAACCGATCTGTAATACCTTAGACACCACAGTCACAGCCCCCTTTACTTATCATCGTATACTCATCCCTCATATAGTATGTTCCATGACCTCGAACGCTTCTTTAGAAAAAATCTTTCTCTCAAATTCACATTCGCGGAATTGTTCTTCGGCTGCAATCAGCCGCTTGCGATTAACATACAGACGATTAGATTCACAGTAAGGACACCCCCCGTTATTGCGGCAAGCACTATCCACTGCCTTCGCTCCATGATATTCTTTACGTCTCTCTTTACCGCTTCTAATCGCTTTTTCCAGCCCCATAAATTTACCTTACTTCACTCCGCCCAATTTTCAATTTCCAATTCTGGCACACGCTCAAACTCTCGGACATTATTCGTTACTAAAATCATGTTCTCTGATTTGGCGTGTGCAGCGATCAACATATCCAACGGTCCGATTGGGGTCCCATTGTTCTGAAGATAGGTTCTGATTGCTCCATACTCCGTTGCTGCCACCGCACCAAATGGAAGAATGGACAACGGAATCAAGAAGCGCAACAGCGCCTGTTCATTCTTTGCAGGATTTGAACTGTGCTTCATCCCATATTCCAACTCAGCCAGTGTGATAGACGAAATACATACCCCGCTGTTAAGCTCTTTTTTTAATCTTTGAAGCACATTCTCCGGCTTATTTTTCATTGCATAGATGCAAATATTTGTGTCCAGCATATAAGTCACAGATTTTCTCTCTCTTTCTGAACACCTTGATCTCTTCCATCCGCAAAAACATCGCTGGTAAAGCCGTCCAACCCAGCCATAAATGTCTGCCAGAGAGACTCCTTCGGCACAAGAATCACTGCATCGCCAAGCTGCTGCACAATAACTTCATCCGTATTAAAACGAAACTTCTTCGGCAGGCGCACCGCCTGACTTCTTCCATTTTCAAAAATCTTTGCAGTCTCCATTACTCTCACCTCTTAACACAGTATATATCATAATATATATCTTTTGTCAATGGCTATCTTTTTATACCCTTACTCCTTGGGCATTAGAGGTTGAAAATTCCATGGTTTACTCCCTTTTGAGCCTCGTTATGGAAAGCGTGGAAAACATCTTCGCCATCTTTTTTGTTAGCCATATTCATTCTTGCATCTCACGCACCCACAGAAAGAAAAAAACAACCTGGCAGGCCGTCTCTTCTTATGTATCTGCTTTGCTATATTTTTATAGTGACTTGTCCCACCATTTTCGGATCGTCTTAGGATCAATGCCTGTATCCCTGTTGCAGTCTGCCTTACGGCCCTCTGGGTGTTGCAGGCGCCACTCATATACTCGTTGCTGCGCCGTTGGCCGACCACCATTAGTACATTCACCATTTGCCACTTTGAATTGCCTATTTATATTCATATACTGAATATGCAGCTTTTGTTTGCGCCAATTCCGCTTATTAACTGGCATAGAGAGTCCGGAAATCTTTGCAATATCATCCCTGGGAAATGTCACATAGTCCTCATTGAACATCTCCAGAGCGCACACTATGTCGTCTTTCGTAAAACGGTTGATGTCCTCCACACTCATATCATCGTATCGCTGGAGTAGTCCAAAAGCATCCTCCCGAAGTTCGTCCTCGTCTATATCACATTTCTTCGCATAGATTGCCAGCGTCATAATGCCATAAAAACGATGTCCTACTTTAATCTCGTCAGCAATCCGTCTTAGCCACCAATCATAAAGGTCTCGCTTTACCATCCAGCGTCCTCTGCGCTCCTTCTTCACAATCCTGCGCTCATACCAGTCTGGATACTTCTCTCTGGCCTCAGCCAAAGATAACCGGCTCTTTTTCATAAGCGCCTGCAGGTGCTGCCGTTCACCATTGCTGGCAGGAATATAGTCCAGTAGCTTCTCCAGCTCTACCGCACCACCAAAACGATACGCCACCACAGGATAGTCCCGTCCTAACTTGGAACCGGAACCAACTACACGAAATCCCTGCAAAACGCCCTGCATTTGCGGCTCCTTAATAGACGAGGTGAACCTGTTCCATATCTGCCGTGTAAGAGAGTATTTCAGTTCTTTCAAAATCTTCTGATTGTGCGGATACATAGGGACCGGCTCCGTCAGCACATAATACAGATGCAAACCTGTTCCGCTGTTTACTATAAAGGTTGCCTTGGGAATAATATCCTTATTCATCTGGTGCAGCGTGTCCCGGAGCTGCGGCATATAAACACCGTCCAGATCGAAAACCAAAGCATAGAGATAGCGGGCATTCTTACCACTCCGCTGCCTGCCAAAATACGAAATCGGAGACATGATCGTAAAATCCGTGTTCTGGATCTCACCCAATTCCTCCAGCTCATCGGTAATCAAATGCCTTCTTGTCTTACCGTCTCCCTCAATCTCCAGCGCAACACCATTTTCCTGGCTATCCTGTTTCTTCGGTACTGTCAGTGCAATAGCATTGCCTTTGGCATCTTCATAATGACCTTTTCGTTCAAAAGAACCTTTCGGGAAGATCTCCCGATAAAACTCATACGGCTCCACCGGCTCTAAAAACTGATCCAAATAGGCGTTCTTCTCTTGGTAAAGCGCCCGCTGCCGTTCCAGAGCGGTCTGCTGATCCGTCATTCAGTCTCCCTCGCTTTCTTTCTCAACCGCTCCCGCTCATCCGCAATCAGCTTTACATACTTCTGGCTAAAAACTTTTCGATCTGCCCTGAAATCAGCCTTTTCCTCTTCGGTCATTTCTCTGGTGTTTTCTTCAAGATAGTAAATCGTCTGCGGCACATCATAGTAATTATCCCAAATATACTGCGGCTTCAACGGATCAACCGGAATCCGCCCCCGCAGCCCCCATTGATTAACCGTTTTACTGTTTTCCGGTTTTATTCCCCGTTTCCTCGGTTGTTTCATATAAGCACCTCCAAAAGAAAAAAGAAGCAAAAAAGAAAATCCGCTGCGGCGGGGAACGCCTGCGGGCGGGAAGGGGGAAAAGGGGAGCCAAAGAGCGCCGCCTAAGGCGGCTTAAAGAGAAAGTCACCTCCCCTTTTCCCCCTCGCTCCGGGGTATGGAAATATGGAAAACCTTACAGGTTTACCACATTCCCACACCCCTCCGCACACCCCCTTTT
>OGLE01001492.1_pt1 | contig 18223 bp, 12 predicted proteins | sample 1572671 | NCBI WGS metagenome assembly OGLE01 (sample SAMEA2581923, study PRJEB24529) | metagenome | biome: Human gut stool | place: China | collected 2011 | reverse complement strand
CATATTCCTGCTCTCTTAAAGTTACCTACATCAATAAATGAAAATAGTCGATAAATAAAGATCACATACGTTACATTTAACTGAAAACTGGATGATGGTGAGGACAACTTTGCTAACTTTTCAATAAAATAATCCATACCCTCGTAATTATGCATGATACGTAAGCTTTCCAACATACCTTCTACTGTCATTAAGTAATAGACCGGAGGATTATTCCATAAGTGACTATTCTCTTCAAAAAGCTTATTTAATTCTACAAATGAATTAAACGCTGCTTTATAATCTCCTACTGTAATAAAGTAATTAGCTTGGAATAACTGATGATTCTTTTTTATCTCAAAGTTTTCAATACCTGCACTTGCTACAATACTTATTTCACTAGTTACCAAATCATCTAAATCTTGGGTTTCTTTCAAAGATCGTGACGCCCCCTTGTTTATCATCCTATATTTTAACAATTCATATAATGAAGATTGTTCATTCAACTGACGAATATTTTTTAATGTATTATTCATCTTATATTGTTTATTCAATAATTATCAGCCAGTATTTTCTTCACATTCTCTACACCCTGCTCAATAATCTCAGGATCATCCGAGCTACAATACTGCCCCAAAAGAAACTCCAATACATATACCGGCACATTAGCGCCTTCTTTTATCTTTTTTGTCAAATCCTTGCGGACAATCTTGCCATCAAAATACTGGCGTAATTTCTGTTTAATGACTGTCCTCTTGTCCTCTGCTTCTAAATCAAAAGACATTGTTTTCTACCTCTTTCCTTCTCTTATCAAACTCTCTTTGCATATCTCCCAGTATTCCATTAGCCAACTTAGAATCATACTCTGTATTACTTTTGCTATCTGTATGAACAGCTACTTGATTATTAAAATCCCAAAATACATCATCAGAAAATTGATGAACAACAATTCTGCTATTTCTATATGCAATTTTATTTTTATGGCAATTAAATATCGTATAATTATCCTTCATTGTAAAGAAACTGCGATACAAAATTCCATCATACCCCATTTTTCTGATATAATCGGATATAATTTGTGTTACTCTATAATCCTCTTTTTTTGATACCGGCTGACAATACTGCATCATTAGCAAAGTGATAAATCTCCCTAAGCTCATTTGATATTCATCGTTCTGCTTATAGGTAAATTTCTTATCATCTTTTGAGAAATCAACAATTTTAAGCTCTGACTTAACTTCAAATTCTGCCACAGAAATTAAACTTCTTAATGTAGACTTTATTTCTGCACATGCTGTTGACACATCTTCTGCTACATATAAATATGATGCTCCCGCTATATTATTACGTCCATCTCCACCAATACACAATGGACATTCAATAGAGTTTTTTTCGTTAAATCCCTCTGTTATGTATGCATTATTCTCAACTTTTATATTTAAGCCATTTCCAACTTTAGAATATTCTTCTATGTCTATCTCTCTGGCACGATACAAAACAGTTCCCATTGGTAATTTTTTTATAAATTGCTGTTGCTCCGCACCAGCAACAATTTCATCTATTATTCTAAAAATTTCACTAGAATAATCAGCTCCATTTTCCATCAGATCATCACGAATTGCATAAAATTTTTTACTTGCTTCTATTCGGTATCCAATCTGTTGAAATATATTATGTAATTGCTCTTGCGCATCTATTACATCCATACAAACACTCCCTTATAAATCAAATCCAAAGTTATCCGAAAAAGCCAAGTCCATGATTACCTCGTGACGGAACACCTCCACATCATTACTCTCGTCATACGCAACCAGATAATACTTACTTTCTTTATCGTATTTTTTATTCTTGAAAGTAAAGCGCATACGGAATAACCGCTTTTGAACATCCGCATCACGCTTGTCTGCGATATAGATGTTTTCATTAGAGATTTTCTCATTATTATCTGAAATGAAATACAGCTTGTATGTTGTACTCTTCACAACATCGCTAACCGGATCTGACTGAATAAAATCAAGACTTGTAATAAGATTAGTAATCTTCTGTACCAAGCTCACAAGCATAATCTGTGCAGGTCTTGTTTCAACTGCGCCCTTATCCATCTTAATATCCAGAACCGGTACAAGCATCTCCTGCGGTGAAGAACCTCCATGCACATAGTTCAATCCCGCATTTCCCGGTGTTGAAAAAACATTCGTGCTGCAGGAATAAGAAATAACCTTATTGTCATCACTTCCAAGCATATATCCAAGACCGATATTACATACGCCCTGCTCTGTGATCGGCTCTTTTGACACAATATATCTTCTTTTCACAAGTCTGTTTGAATCACTCATGCCGCCAATTTTATCACTTGCCGTTACTTTATCCCTTTTATAGATAAAACCATGATCTGCGGTCACAATAAAACGATATGTATTTCCACTTGTAGAAATCTTCTGAATTAGTTTTGCAATTTCATCGACTGCTTTCTCACAGGCTTCAAATACAGCATCTTCCTCATGCTCTCCAGTATTATCAATCTGGTCATGATATACATAGACCACCGACTGTCCGGTAAACACATCTCTAAGCTCCTGTCCTTTCAGATTTTTAATGTCATCAAACTGTACACATTTGCTTTCCGGCTCATATGACTGCAATACTGCCTGTCTGGTAGCCAGATCAATCGCATACTTACCATCAACAACCTCTTTAAAATCATCCGTCAATTCCAGTGTTTTATGAGGAAGCAATGCCTCCATTCCAAGTCTTGTATAAGAAGGCAGGACACTGAGCATTACCTGCAGCCTGGCACTGCACTTTGGATTATCCATCATCTTGGTATATAATTGTCTGCCGACCTCATATCGCATTGCATCAGAAAGAATAACTACTGTTCTAACATTTGTACTCTTAACAAATTTACTGAAGAAATTGCGTTGTAACGGAATACATGTCAGTGCATTCTCTTCAAGAAGTCCTTCATTCCACTTAGGTAACAGTTCTCCCAGATATTCATTCGTATAAATGTTCTCTACCAGATCACGTAAATCTTCAAATTCCGTAGTATTCTCCAATTTATCATAATTCAGATAGAACACTCTGTAATGATTGTCGATCAGGCAATCACCGGATATATAAGAATCTATGATTTTCTTGAATCCGTTTGGTGCTTCATACTGCGCATTATTTACAATCCAGTATGCACTATCCAGCATTTCATAAATAAAAGCGTACTTGCTGCCAAAATGCATTTTTGCACGAATCCCACAAAGTTCAAAAATACTATGTCCACCAATTTCCGCAAGACAATCTTCTGCTCTTAATCTGCTGACAATCCAACGAATCATAAGTACATCTATGCAAGCAAAAGAATCACAACCAACTAATGTTTCCACTTCATACTTGCTCAGTTCTTCTGATGCATTCAGACATTCTGCAACATATTGCGACAACTCGTCATACTTTTCACGGTATAAAATATTGTTCATAAGGTTGTCCAGAAACGCAATGATATTACCTGACTTATAAGAAATAAACTTCTTCCAGCTTTTCGGCATCTCTGCATCAATGTATCGGTCTGCATAAGTTACAAACATCGTAATAACCAGCTTTTCCAAGTTTGGTGCATCCATGGAAAAGCCAAATTGCTGCTCACAAAGTTTCCAAAACTCCTTCTCTATATCATACTTTGCAAATTCTTCAAGATACTTATTTTCTGTAAGGTTATCCTCTGTGATCAGCACACGAATCATCTCATCAAATGAATTGGTTCTCGTCCTGCATACTGCACTCATAATTCCGATGAGGATATTTTCTTCATTAAAGTTTTCAATCTCCAAATCATAAAAACGCTGCAATCGCTCTTTATTTCCAAAGAACTTGATATGCTTTTCAATGATCGGCTTATATTTTTCCTCAATTCCCAGATCCACTGACAATAATGATGCTCTGTCCGCATAAAATCGTTTGGAATAAAGCATCGTATCCTCCAGATGATTTTCTGTTACTGGCGGCTTTGGAAAAGGCGCATAAATCAGATAATTGGTTGACGTATCCTCTTTTTCAAGGAAATACTTCGTATAAAACTGATTGTCCTTTGTCAGCTTGTATACCTTGGCATTTGTAAGCTCTACACTGTCAATATCCTCTGCGAAATCGCCTTTATCGTCGTACCAGAATACCAACTTACGATGTTCCCCGGTAAATTCTGTATTCAGTTTATCTACAATCTGTTTTAAATTCAACTCTGCCATTTAATCTCCTCTGCCACTACTTCCCAATGTCCGTTTTGGCTCGTGCCAACACGCTTTATAATACCTTTTCTCTTCAACTTATTAAGATAATATTTTACCCGGTCAATTTTCCAATCTAATTTTGCAGCCATTTCTTTCTGTGTAATATGAGGATCTTCTACAATCGACGTCAATACCGCCTTGTCATCCTCACTCAACTCAGCTTGGGTAGTACCTTGGGTAGCTTGGGTAGTACCTTGGGTAGCTTGGGTAGTTACACCATTGACACCAATCTCACTTTCCACCTTTCGATACATATTTACACGGAAATCTCCATCAAAATCGACAAGCTCCGGCTTCGGCAGTCCATACTCCTCACAGGCTTCAAATAATCTCGGTATTCCGGTTCCCCACTTCTCAATAATTTTCATGTATGCAAATGCACTTGCGATTGCAGGATTTCTCGGTCTTGAATATCCTTCCATCATTTTTGCAATCGTAACATTATTCAGAAGCATTCCCGGAGAAGTAATCTCTAATCTATCATCAAATAATGCCACCTGTATATTTCCCGGCTCAAGGTAGCTACGGTGAGCCACGGCATTTGCAATCAGCTCACGGATACTGTCCGTAGGTAGTTCATACACATCCTGTCTGTACATACCCTTTATTGTCATTCCCATATTGATTTTTTCAAGGACATACTGATATGCAGCTTCCATCTGTTCTTGAATGGAGCCTTCAAATTCCCTACGGTCAACAAAATGTGCACGATTCGTTCCTTTGAATACGCCACACTGAATAACAGGCTGCTGAAACATTCGTCCGGTCAGAAGTGCATACGCATTGGTCGGATATACTTCTCCTCCTTCTTCTTTCAGAATGCCCCATGAAATCAGCACATTCTTGGTAACATCTTTAATCTTTGCTTTTTCGCTGTCCTGCCATGTATTTTTTATGGCAGTTTCTTTCATGCTTTTGCAAAGTCTCTCAATCTCATCGTCTGTTATTTTCATATTCTGGCATATTTCGCTGTCATAATACCGGTTCTTGCCTTCCAGCATCAGCTCTCTTAGCATGTAATCTTCTACATGTCTGGTTGTGCCTGCTACACGCACATAAGTACCCTCAATCATGCCCTGTGATTTGATATAATACGGACGTTCCGCACCCGGAAATACCTCAACCACAATCACCGTCTTATCCTTGACCGTCTGCATTGCTACGTCCGGTCTGATTGCAGGCTCACAGGAGTCAGAGATTGCATTGGTAATAGCATCCATCGTCTTATAGATGTTATCTACATCCATTCCCACAATCTCCAATGTCTTATCATCTATTCCGAAAACAATCCTGCCACCTCTGCCATTGGCAAAAGCTACCACTGTTTTCATATATTTTTCGCTTTTTTCTGGTACAGTCACTTTGTACTCAACATTCTTTGATTCACCGGAAAACAGCGTATCTTCTGCCATCTTATATTCCTCCTAATCTGAAATCTGCCGCATTTTTTTGTTAAGTTCTATATATTTTTTATTATGCTCCAATTTATCAAAAAATTGTATCATTATAACAATTACACAAAATCTTTCCATTCCCATATTCTTTTTGAAATATGCATGTTTGCCCATTTCTACTTTTATATTCTCATAAAATTCTGCAAAATAGTATTTTTCAAAATATGAATCCATATTTTCCATTTCTGTGACTATTTTATTTATTTCATAGGCACATGAATATGAAAATGAAGATGACGAATCATACGAATAAAGTGGAAGCAAAACAAGATCCAAATAAATCTCATCAGTTCTCTCTTTTGTTAAATTTTCATAGTAATCATCCAGCGCAATATTCAGTGCCTGCATATATCTATCATATAGTTTCTTATTAACGCCATAAAATTTCATTTTGGAGATTTTCTCGCATCTACGCAAATGCATAATATCTGATGAAACTTCATTTTTATCGTCTAAATCTCCATATTTTTTTGTTAAATCAATCAAAAAAATGCTCTTATTCAAGACAGAATCTTGTTTATTATATTTTGCATTCTTTATATTTACATTTCTTCTTTCATTCAATTTTTTCTTTTTATTTTTTACACTTACGCATAGATCATCTATTTGATCATATATGTCTACTATAAACTTTTGAAGATCACATAATTGCAACGTATACTGATGCAAATCATCATGCAGAGAATTTATATAATAAACAATCCTGACACTTCCTTTTGCGTCCCATACTGTAAACGGGCAAAATGCCTTTTTCCCTTGCGTGAATACTTTTTGTTTATCTAAGCTCAATGCATGCGGTAATACAATTGCTCGTATAAATCTAAAAAATTCTTTATCTGTTTTCCCGCTAATCCTGTGATATTTTTGAAGTGTATTTCCATATTGAACTATATAATCAAATGCTTTTGCAACATTTTCAATGCATTGAATCAATAGATCTGCATAATTTACCCAAATTACAAATTCCGTTGCATCATTATTATACTTTCCTTCAAGTTTAATATGATTAAGAATATTTGCACATTCTTTAAGTCTATCTAATGCGGCAACAAGTGGATAATATGTGTCACCTGACGATGAAAAACCATATGAATCCTTAGCAATTTCATAATATAGTTTTTCAGCTTTTTGCACATCTAAATTCATATGGTTTCACCTCTCTCTTATTTTTCCTTTGCCATAATATTCTTAGAATCAGCCAATATCTCATAAAACTTGCCATCTGTGGCTGTCTGAACCTTACGGTAATTAACTTTGACACCATCATCCAGATCCAATTCTATCCTTGAAAGTGCCAGATGTCCGATTTTTTCATCATATTCACGGCACTCTTTAAGCTGTTTCTGTAATTTTTCCTTTCGCTTTGTTGCTTGTGATACTTCACGACTATTCTTACTATTATCAATCATATCCTGCATACGCCCAATCTCTGATTCATAGACACGCTGCATACGATACAAATAGTCTACACGAACATTACCGATGGTATCTGCATTATAACGATGCAGATATACAAGTGCCTTGAATCCGTTCTGCTTGCCACTATCAAAGAGCCAGTAAATAGGACGCTTGCCGGAACCAGTGACAGAATAGGTATTGCAGTGGTCTTTGAAGAAATCATTCAGAAAATAGTTACGAATAATATCTCTACTTGTATCCCCCTTATTCCCAAGAGCCTTTGCGATAAAGTCAAGATTAGTTTCTAACGACTTTGTTCCAAATACTGTCTTTATCCATGTGCAGAAGCGTGAAACAATATCATCCTCCAAATATTCCTCATCTGTGATTGGAATAATATTGTCTTTGTCTGGAATAAATGTCGTGTACCTGCTTTCATCCCATTCACCGCCTGCATAGATCAAGCCATCTTCATCCAAAGAATATCGCCCAAACATGCATCCAACTGCATAGGAAATAAGACTCTTAATATCTCTCTGTAAATCCGACTTTCGGATAGTAACCCTTTTGTCTTCCACTCTGCTTTCGACATCATCTCCAACATCATATGTAGAAATAAACAAAGCATTTAATTTTTCTTCATTCCTTTTTGTATTTTCATACCATTCATTGCACTTTTTATTCCATTTATCATATGATTCAACTAAATTCTGATTTTCGACTAAAGGATGACGCTTAAAATTCCAACTCATTTCATAAGAATTCCATTCTTCCATAGCAATTCCTATATTTTCATCAACAAGCTTAATAACCTCATCAAATATTCTGTCATCTATGATTATTGGTAATTTTTCTATATCTACAGCTTGTACATTTATAGTAGGATTAATTACAGCCAACATTGTAGCCGCAACTTTAGAACATAAAAAACCCAAACAGTACTTAAGTATTTTATCACTTTCAAAAAAGCACGGCGAGCCAGCAACATCCCATAAATATCCATTTGGCAAAAATCTTGCTGAAAACGTATCTGTATTTATAAACGGCCACGTTACTGCTTTTCTTAAATATAAGTGTTGTAGTGTAGTTTTTGAACGATTAAACTCATTTTTTCTGCTCCAATTAACCAAATAATCTGTATTACCATACCAGTTTCTACGTTCTCCGCCTTTACTATATGGAATCCAATATTTCTCATTTAAATCTATTTCATCAAATGATGAAATTCCAATTGCAGTATTCTTTACATTAACCTCTGTCCATATTCTTAAAAAAAGAGTATTATTTCCTGTTGTCATGCCTGTAATTACTTCTGCATAATCTTTCATTTTCTTCTGTTCAAAATCTTTCAAGAAATTTTTTCCAAAAGAAAACGCAATAGGTATTCCTGGTATGAAATTAAAGTCAGTATTTTTTCTAATATAATATTCTTGATGCTCTTTTTTAGTTAAAAACACTCTTTCCTTATCATCTGTCACCTTTCCAGTATTGAGATCAAAAAATTTAGATGAGTATTTTTCACATTTGATTTTTTTTATTACAAAAGCACACGCATGTGCTACTTGAGAATTTAATTCTGGAAAACTATTAAATCCAATTTTCAGCAAATTTACTATACTCTGTTCAAGAATTTCGATTCTTAACTCTTCAAAACTCTGCAAAAACATCCACGACTGCATTGTAATCATCGAGAAAAAGCCATATCTCACAGTAAACATTTTACACTTATGCATAAATACTGCAAATAAATCTGCTTTATGCTCTGAATAATTCTTTTTTATGAAATTGCTTGCTTTTACATCCAAATTGCTTACAGCCGCATATGGTGGATTCGTAGCCACAACCTCATACTTCTGTGCCATAATCGCACCAATCTCTATCAGTTCTTTCAACTTTTCCGCTGTCTCATCCAATCCATAGGTATCAAATGAGATCTGACTCCCGATATCTGCACTGTTTACGAATCTGCGCAGTAAATCCCAGTCATATTCTTCGACACTCAAGATAGAACCATACTCTTTTGCATCAATCAATGTGTCAAGAAGTCCCTCTATCTGCAGGATGGCAGCACTTTTCTCCATTTCGTCCAGTTCGGCACCGAAATATTTAAGTTGTTCCCGCTTGATTCCGTTGCTCTCCTGTATCGCATAGACATTTGGGCGCACTCCACGGGTGAAAATACGTCTGTCATACTGTCTTGCTTTCATCATAACTGCAAAATAGCTGAGCTGTGCCGCGCGATCATCAATATCCAGTCCATAAATATTATGTTCTACAATGCTCTGTGCTGCTTCTCTTGCTGACCAGCCGGCATTTTCATAAATCTGCATAAATACATCAAAAGCATACACAAGGATATGACCGCTTCCCATACACGGATCAATCAGTTTTATATCTTCCGGCTTTAGTTTTGCATATTCTTCACGAATTTTGGCAAGCTCCGCCTGTACTTCCGGCTCCTGCTCTGCTTCTTCCAGATAATATTTCCACTTTGCCTGCAAATCTGCATCCGGGTGTCCTTCCACCCACAATCTTCCCAGGCTGTTCTCCACCATATATCGTACAATCCAGTCAGGTGTGAAAAGCTGTGTTACTGCCGGGACTTCTTCCTTTGTAATCTTCCCTTTCTTTGCAAAGGCATCATTTTTCGGTTCTGTATTGTAATACTGATACATCCAACCGATAATCTCTACCTGTCCACCTGCACTGACATTGAAATCTTCCTCTGGAATATCATGTACCAGATGATACACAACTCCATCCTGATCGATCACTGACAGATTTAACAGGAGTTCCGTATAATCACTGGTTTTTTCAAACAAAGCAGGAAGAATCTCGTTTAGGGCATTGCACTGCTTGATAAAAAGCATCTTAAAAGCTTCATCCAGCTTGTTTTCTCTCTTGAGTGTGATAATCTTTTCTTCCTCTGCACTTGTGAAATCCAGTTCTGCATCAAATGGATTAGTAACAATATCCGGTTCCGTTTTGCCACTCTCTGAGGATAATACTCTCACATGAGAAGGAAGATAATCATTTACTTCCATGAAACGTACTGCAATCAGACGGTTAAACCAAGTATAGGCAACTTCCTCAATAATATATTTGTATGCCACCGCATAATCAGAATCCTTTTCTTTTGCACGGATCGCATCCACCAATGCACGGCGCTGTCTGATTTCTTCCCCGTTAACCGCATAAGGTTCTGCCGTTCCTATATCATAGAACTCTGTTGTACCATTTGACTGAGGCAGTGCATCTGCAATGCCATTTTCTGTAACGCCCATCAGTCCTGCACGATATTTTATATCTGCTATGAGTCTGTTTCTTGCCCATATTGCAAAATTCTTGATTGCAGTCTTATTCATAGTATTCACTCCTAAAATTCTATATTAACTATGGTATCCGTATCAAGTTCGCTAACCAGTTTCAACCGCAGTTCATTCAAGTATTTGTCTACATCCTCTGTAGTCTCCAATCTCCATGATGCTGTCTTTGTCATGCTCTTGATGGATATGTTCTTAGTCTTTTTGACTTTTTCTACTTTTTTCTGTACTTCTGCTTCAATCTGTGCCTGATTCACATCGCCAACAGCCTTTGCCTGCTCTTCCAGTCTCTTACGGACTTCCTCAGCTTTTTTTAATGCGATATCCCGATCCATCTGTGTGATTTCATTTAGCAGACGAATCTTCAATGCTTCTGCTCTATCCGCATAACTTCTAAGAACTGATACATTCGTACAGCCTTTCGCTGCGTCAATGATTTCATCAAACATTGTTGAGTATTTGCTTCGTTTGGTTTCTGCATACTCTTTCGTATTCAGTACATCAAATACCCGTTTCTGAGAATCATAGACCGAATCCAATACCGGCTTTAGCTGTTCATCCAATATGTCAGAATATACATCGCTGAACTTTTTCAGAAGTTCCGGCAGTTTCGGGATATCACTGTATGGCACCTGTTTTTTTACAATCGTACTAATTTCAGCAACAATATTTTCCAGATTCTCATCTACAATATAAGTCTTGCTATCATCATATTTACTCAGATATAATACTGCTTTATCAAAGATTGTTTTCTGCTCACTATTAAAAAATGCTTTTACAGGTTCATAATCCTCTGCAAAATCAAGCAGATCATCCTGTTTCTTTGCAACCGTCTGGAAAAATTCTGTTGGTGTCTGTATCTGTACCAGACCAAAAAGGAGTTTTCTTCCGTACTCTACGATATGTTTTCCCGGATATCTTGTATTTTCATAGCGTACTTCCAATTCCCCCAGCGTAGATGTCAGCTTGTTTGCATATCCTATAAAGCTGTTCATCATCATATCTTCATCATCAGAACTTCCGGTTGCACCGAATAATTCCTTCATGACTTCTTTTGTAATCTTCTTTTCTTTCTCGGATACACGAACCTTCTGCTCGATCATAAGCTTATCAACAAAACTTTTTTTCGTAATGTAATTGATAAGTTCTTCTGCATCCTTGTTGTGTGTTGAAACCGAAGAACCGTTCACATAAAATGCCAGATCACCTCTACGGAACAATTTTGCTACAAGCCAATGCACATCATCTTCTACAAAACCATAAGGTGCTTTCATAAATCTATCCTTAATACTCTTCATAGAAGTTTTCATGTGCATACGGGTATTGTCCGCAACATAGCTTAATACATCATCCAATGCATGAACATTTGGCTCTGTACCACCTTCAAGATTGAGTGAAATCTGGTTTGAGGTCTTGAACATCTTACGAATATCATCCTCACTGTATGCTGCATCTATATAAGACAGCTTATGATATACAGTCGATACCAATCTGCCAAGTGCTTCATTGATACGAGTAGATACTTCCTTTGCATTGATTTGTGCCTTATCACCATTCACATAAATATCTGCATCTTTCAGACTTTCTGATAAATATAATCTGGCATTTGCATTGCGCTCACGCATCTCAAGACGCTTGCCCTCCTTGATTGTCTCATACTGTGGCAATGCAGAAGATGTGTTCAAACGCAGGAATTTCTCTATCTTCAAGTATCTCTGTATTTCATCCATAAACGCTCTGTCATCTGGCAGAACAACAAGAACCTCTCTGCCCTGTCCAGATACCATGCGAAGTGTTGTATCATCAGTTCCCATATCCGCCGCAGGTGTTAAGATATGTACTCCAATATCATAATTCTGATTTGCCTTGTATGGTCTGTCATCTACAATGGAATTAAAGCCAAACGCATATCTGCCATTGAATGCTGGATAACGGTATTTCTTATCTGTGAAAATATCTTCAAAAATCATTTCTGATGCTTTATTGATGACTTCTGCCATTTCCACATTCTGGCTTTCGATCTCACGGTTAATTTCCTGCTCTTCGTCAGTCAGAAATACATAAATTTCACCATTTCTCTGCACAAGCATCTGACGCTGCAATACTTTTAAAGCATCTTCTACCTTTGCTTTCAGTTCGATACGATCATCCTCAATATCAGAAATCATAAGGCTTGTAATGTTATCTATATTAGCCTCTACATCATTGACATATTTAATCATGAATAATGTCTTTAATACATTGATTGCAAATACATCTTTTGTCTTATGATCCGGATTGATAAAGCTGTTATCGTATGCCTTAATAATTACTCCTCTATGGCTGTGATCAAGAAAATTCTCCAACGCATCATAAAACGCATGAAATGGAATCAGCGTTCCTTCTTCATGCTCCTTATAATCCATTGCCGACTCCTTGAACATTGCAAGCATAGAACGTTCACCTTCTGACAAATGCTTACCGGAAGCACCATGCGTACGAATAGATGTCAGCACGCTTGCAAGAAGATTAAACTGGTATGGTACAAACGGATATACCAATGCGAAATCATCTTCATCGGCATACAATTTCTTCTCTACACCATCATTAAATACGATTTTGTTTTTGATCGTGGTAACTTTCTGTCCATAGAGCAAACGAAGCATCTGTGCGGCTGTATCCTTTTTGTCTAGGATACGTTTTTTGATAACCTCGTCAACATTGGCAGACGAAAGGGAAATTCTCGTGTCAAATCGTCCTTGAATCTTGGAAAAGTCATTGCCCTTTACCTTGGTAATAGAATCAATATCCTGCTGACTTGTGACAATTACCCACGCTTTACCGTTACACTCTTTTCCAAGCTCCTCACGAACGGTCTGAAGGTTCAGCATAAGGTTAGAATCGTCCCCAATATACTGTCCGACCTCATCCACCAGAAAAGCTACATGATGATTATTACCCTTACGGTCAATATATGCTTTTACACGCTTTGCAAAATCTTCAATGCTGATTTTATATGGCTCTGCGGCTTTTTCGCACCAGTTTCTCGCAGCGGCTTCGCTCATGAAATCCATATCTACCAGAGTATCTACAATATCATCCTGAATGAAATCAAAGTCCTGTCTGGAATCTGTCCATGCATCTCCATAGTTTTCTTCAAACTTCTGCTTGAATTCCTCATACTTGCCTTCTTCGTTTAATCTTCGCTCCAAATCAGCAAGAAATGGCATTGCACCACAATACCCCTGCATCTCATTGAATACCTTTAAGAACACATTCACGATTGCGTCTTTATTCTGTTTGCTGTTGGAATCGCTCTTAGAATCAATGTTGAAAAGCACAACGTCTGTTGGTGTGTTAGCTGCAAGCTGCATGTCTGCAAGCACCATAGGATCTGCTATTTTGTTATCATCAGCAAAATAATCGATTGCTTTCTTTCCAGCAATTTCCTTATTTTCCAAAAGATAAGATAGGATTTTTAAGAAATGAGATTTACCACTTCCAAAGAAACCGGAAATCCAAACTCCAGTCTTTGATGTATTTCCAATAATTCCGGTCTTATATGCAGCAAAAAAATCTGCAAAATGCTTTTGCAACTCTCTTGTTACAACATATTCTTCTAACTCCTGTTTGACATTGGCAGTTTCATCCTGCCCTACGATGATAACCCCCTGCAAGTCACGGTCTATCGGTTTTGCAAACATCTCTCTTATCTGCATGTGAATCCTCCTTATCGTACCAGACGGAATGCCCGGTAATAATTATCTTCATGGACTTCGTTAAATATAATAAGCTCCTGTTCCGTATAGGTTCCAGGATAAAACAACACCATAGGCACCTTTGCAAAATGCTGTGGCATATTGTAAAGAATTTTATTAAATACCTCCGGTGATTGCAGTAATGGATAACATTTTCCTACTCCCGTAAGAAATACTACTGAATTATCCGGTGTATGCTCTGCAATATACTCCACAATCATGTTATCCTTATCTGTGATTTTAAGAGAACGCTGAATTGCGGATGCAACCTTTACAATTCCTCGCTTCTCCTCCATCTGATAACATTTCTCCATGAAATTCTTATCCTGCAGATGCGCAATGAGCAGATCATACAAATCATATACCACCAGCTCAAACCCATCTGTTCCTTTGGAATTCTTATTTTTCAAATATTCTATTCTGTCACGGACAATCAACTCATGCTCCGGAGCATAATCAAATACCCAGTAATTGACTTCATTCGCCTTTCCTGTGGTATCACGGAACTTTGGTTCCCTGATTTTTGCTTCCATCTTGTCCAATCTTTCTTCTATGCCTGCCATTATCGTACCCCCGTAAGTGCTTTTGCTATTGGTTCCATTCCATGATCCAAAAGCCAATGCTCCATAACAGGATCAAGAATAGGCTTTAAGATTGTTCGAGGTGTACCTTTATCTGTCATGCCCGCTTCAAAAAGCATGGTCTTATATGTTCTTCCCAGTCTATTCAAAGTCGCATCTGTCCATTTTGCAACCTTTTCATCCTGCAACTGCTTATTCTTAAAAAATATATTGATATCACTATCCGAAAACTCGTTGCTTCCAATAATCAGCTTTTCTCTTACCACTTCATATACAAAGTCAAAGAAAAGAGTATCATGTGCCATTGCTCCAGCTAAAGCAAATAACTTCTGTGTTGCAAGATCACTATCCATAAAAATCGAATAAAATGATGCATCCAATGCTTTGATTCTTGCTGATACGGTACTGAATATCTGACCTGCTCGAAGCGTTGTCGGAGCACCAAATATATTTTCCTTTTGGTTTTTTTCTTTAATCTCGTCAAGTGTCATTCCCTCTGACAAGAGCTTTACCACTGCCTTAAATTCCATAAACCAAAACGAAAACTTAACGGCACCTGCGCTATATTCACGTCTATTCATTTTATCGCACCTTTCCCAAATTATTGTTCGTTCTCTGCTGGAAGTATATCCAAGATGTCGTCTATCGTACAATTAAGTGCCCGGCATATTCTAACCAGAACATCCAATGAAACATTCTCGTCCTTTGCCATTTTTGCCATGGTACTGGTAGCAATACCAGCCTGCTCACAAATATCTTTTTTCTTCATTTTACGGTCAATCAACATCTTAAAAAATTTGTTATATGATACGTCCATACATTTCTCCTTTGCGAATCCAATTAAAAATTCACATATCAGAAATATTATAACATAGACGTCTTGTAAAATCTATGAGAACTCATAATTTCTATTGAAAAGTACAAGTGCCATATCTATATGCCTATATCACTAAAAAAGCTCCGAATTAAACAATTCTCTATGCTCATATCCACTCAAAAATTCTTTGATTGCATTGATAAAATCTGCCCAGGTTTCCGGTATTCCGTCTCTATCATAAATGCCTTCAAGAACTGTTTGCTCCTTTGAATGGTAGGTTATCACACATTTGTATCTTCCTAAATTCTTCACATTATCACCTACCATATCATCATCATTCACATTTATTTTAGGGATTTCAGAATAGCTCAGTTCATCAAGGAACTCCCTTACTCCGTTTTTATCTACATACAAGGAAAATATCCTGCGCCCATCTCCGAATCTGGTTTCATACATTACAATCCCATCCTTACGGATTATATTCAAGTTCTCACTATATTCTGAATCAAGCATATTTAATTCTATTAGAACATCCAGAATAGACTCTTCATCAATAAATGGATACAGCATATCCATAATTTCCATAAATTCATCCCAATCGTTCGGATATGTATTATCCCCATAAATATGCCTGCAACGCTTTCCTACTTCCTTATAATCAAGGTTCCACTGTGTTCCATCGCAAATCATTATTTCCTATGGCGGCAGATATTTTGATTTCCACTTATTTATCTGCAATTTCTCAATCTTCTTTAGAAATATCTTGGAATCAGCCTTTCTCAGCTTATTTTTACTTATTATTCCGTCCACAATACTTTCTGTAGCATAATGAACTATATCCTTTTCAACTTTTACCGTTACTTTAGTCCACCCTGCCATACCACCAATCGAAAATTTCAATTCCTCCAGCATAAACACCTCCCAAAAATAAAAATCAATCAAATGACACTCCCCAATTAGGGTTTCTTATTCTTTATTTATATCACATTATACTGTCCAATAATCATCTCTTGCACATCGAATTAATGTTCTGTATTGCAACATATCCGCATCAAAAAAGGACGCAGGATTTCTCCCACGCCATCACAACTATCTGGCTTTATCTTCCCTTACCTTCGCTACTTCCTTATGTGCCGCTCCCTGCTTCACCTCATCCACACCTCTAGCCTCAAATGCATCCGAATTATACTGATACTCCTGCGGCTCAGCGACCATCGGTGAATATACAACCTCTGCTTCTACTCGCTCAGCTTCTGCTCGCTCCGGCTCTGTCTGTTCCTGCTTCTTCTCATTCTCCATATGCTTTTCCTTATCAAGTTGCACATTCATAGCCAGATTATCCAGCTTGTCAATAGATGCATCCAGATGAAGTTCCATTGATACAAGCATCTTTTTTACCGCTTTCATAGGAGCAAGCACTGCCTTTGTGATGGGATGTTTCTGCTCTTTCTGCGAATAATCCACCTCCGGCTTGTCAGCAAAAGTACGAAATGCATTGGCTGCTGTCTGCCCAGCTTCACGCAATCCTTTTGAAAGAAGTGCAGTCTTTGCTATATCCTTATCCGTGGTCTTGATTGCACCTCTTACATTTTCCCGGATATCAAGAAGTCTTTTCTTAATTCCTATGAACTCAGACACCCTGTATAATGCAGCTCTTCCCTTTTCCTTTGCTTCTTCGACTATGCCCTTAGCAGTAGATCTGACCTGTTCTTTCACTTCAGATACCTGCGACTTTATCTGCTCACATCTGGCATTAAGTCGCTCCTGTGCTTCTGACAATGCCTTTTTAGCATTATTGACAAAATTATCTCCCTGCATTTCTTTTATCTGGTTCTGCATATTTGTAAGTTCCTCTGTCATGGAATCAATCTTTTTCTCCAGTCCATCCACATAGCTGCATATCTCAAATACATCGTTTGCCTGCTCTTTCATGGCATTTTTCTTTAATAAGTCGAGAAGTTCTCTTATGACCTCCTCATTGGTAAGTGTTTTTCCTGCTTCCATATCCATTCTGTTTCCTCCATTCTGTAAACGGGGCAGCCTTGGCCGCCCCTGTAACCTGATTACTAATTATCGAAAGGGTGTTGCCTCTTTGTCCTTCTCTTTATCGGGATTGCCATGATGTTTCTCGGCACTCTCCCTCGCCTTTTCGTTACTCTTATCCTTTGCTTTCTCATACTCTGCAATAATCTCATTGTAGAGCTTCTCCCTGAAATCCTTTGTGACCGGATAGCAGACGTCCTGATAGATTGGCTTGCCATTCTCGTCCACCTGCTTTGTCTTATAAGAAGGCATTGACACAAAGATTTTTTCTTTGCCCTGAAGGATATTTACATTATTTACAATAAAGCTGTTTTCAAAGTAAATACGGACAAGTCCCTTGATATTACTGCCTTCCCTCTCATAAGGTGTCACCGTTACGGAAAACTCCGGCATTTCCTGTATTCTGTCCTGCTTCTGTGTCTCCTCTTTCTCTGGTTCCTTGATTCTTGCATAGGCATCAAGGATATTGGTATAGAGTTCCTCACGAAACTCTGCTGTGATAGGATTACACACATCCTTATAGATCACACCGTTGCTTTCATCACGCTCATTAGAGCGGTATCTTGGCATTGATACAAAAAGCTCTCCCTTTTCCTTATTTTCAAGGATTG
>OGLE01001488.1_pt1 | contig 18305 bp, 12 predicted proteins | sample 1572671 | NCBI WGS metagenome assembly OGLE01 (sample SAMEA2581923, study PRJEB24529) | metagenome | biome: Human gut stool | place: China | collected 2011 | reverse complement strand
CACAAAGATAAGTCAAAGAACGCTTTAATCAATTATTCGATATAAACTCTATTATTTTAAAAATTCATATCTTTGCCTTAACCTACATTATAAAAAGCATGCTAATAAAAGACATTACACTAAAACTACATATATTGGTTACCTTATTGTTGGTAACCAGCAGTTCATCCTTTGTCTCATCAGCACCTCAATTGCCAGAACCAGAATTGACGTGGAAGAATGTTGCTGTTGCGGGGAAAAAGACTACTGTATTCAGCCTTTATAAGGATAGTCGAAGTATTATGTGGTTAGGAACTAATAGTGGATTGTTTTTTTATGATGGAATTACCACCCATCCTGTTGGCGAAAGTGAATTATTCGGAACTCATGTGTATTCCATAATTGAGAATGGCAACGAACTTTTATTGGGAAGTAGTAACGGATTGTTGATATATGATTATTTGACTGGAAAAGTAAAATCATATCCATCAAATACACCCAATGAGATCCGGACTTTATTACTTCTTGATAATGAACTTTGGATTGGTAGCCTGAACGGTATCTTCCGATTAAGTCTTTCAGAACAAAAACTTACTGATTTATCTAACGGGCTTCCTCATAAATCAGTATATTCTCTATTAAGAGATAGCCGCGGTATCATATATGCAGGGACTTATAACGGCCTGGCACGTTGGAGTAGCAATACAAAATCATTTCTTCCAGTAAAAGTAAAATTGGATAATCCAATACCAAACTCACTATTTGTAAACTGTCTTCTAGAATCTGAAAATGGGGAAAGTATATATATGGGTGGAGAAGGTTTTTTGTACAAATACACACCCATCTATGAAAAATGGGAAAATATCATAGATTTAGGAAACAACAATATCAAAAGTCTATCAAAAGGTAATAAAGGCCATATATTGATAGGTACTGACAATGGTGTATTTGATATGTACAAAGGCACAATTAAACACTATCGCCATGATTCAAGAATGGAATTAAGTCTAGCAGATAACGAAATATGGTGCATTTATGCAGACCAACAGTCCAATGTCTGGACAGGGCATGAACGTGGTTTTTCTATAACCTCCAATTCCGGATCCACTAGAACCATAAAACTTAGCACCTTAACCCATTCCGGAGAAGGAAATGAAATCCATATTATTCATAGAGATAGTAAAAACAATTTATGGCTTGCCGGCACTAATGGCATCATAAAATTATCGGATCATTCGACTCCTACATGGTTTCGACATTCTGATAATCCCAATTCATTATCACACAACAAAGTACGTTCTATACTAGAGGATAGTGAAAATAAATTATGGTTTGCGACCGATGCTGGAATCAACCGATTTAATAATGAACTTAATAATTTTGAAGTATTTCATATCGTAGACAAAAATGGAGAACACAATTCTAACTGGGTTTATGCACTAGTAGAAGATGGAGATTATTTGTGGACGGGTAGTTACTTAAATGGAATTCACTGTATAATTAAATCCAAATTAAAGAATCAGGGAGGAACTGTTATCTCGGATTTTTCCCTTAATGCGGAAACAAAATTTACTGAAGGTAAAGTATTATCAAACAATTATATAAACGATATAGTGAGAGACCATAATGGTAATCTGTGGATACTCTTGTTTCGAGATAATATCCTTACTAAATTTAATCCTACAACCAGGTCTTTAGTTCGGTTTGACATATATAATTTGACGAAAGGTTACCCTACAAATATCGCAATTGATAAGTCAGGTCGGATATGGTGTGCATATAAAGGTGGTGTGATTATTTTCAATGAAGATGATAGTTATAAGATAATTCAGTTTCCATATACCAATAGTGATGAAACGATTTTAGCCTTAGATAAAGTAGGAGATGGAATGTGGATTTCAACCCAAAGTAATGTATGGAATATTGATGGTGCTTCATTAACCCCAGTCCTTTTACCTATCCCTCAAAAGTCATATACCGCTATCTATGAAGATACGGTTAGCAATAAAGTATATCTTGGTGGTACGGATGAGATTCTAGAAATTGATACACCCATTATCGGCAATGGTGTTGACTTTAAATCTATAAAGATGGTGTTAAATAATCGAGGTACGGGCGAATTTAATTTATCTGATATCAAAGGAGGATCTAAGGGCATGAAAATACCTTACGGAGGAAATGTAACCCTCGTTGTCAGCACACTAAACTATTCTCCAGAATCTGTACAGCGATATATGTATAAATTGACAGACTCACCTGTAGATACAACAGGAAGTTGGATTGTCATGCCAGAAGGGACCAATACCATTTCATTTTCAGATTTGAAGATGGGTGATTATACACTTTTGGTTAAAACAGTAGGTTCTCCTATCAAACCTGTTACAATCCCTATCAGGGTTAATCCTCCATTACTAATGTCTTGGTGGGCCATATGTCTATATATATTAATCGCATTAATGATTGTCTATTGGATTGTGTGGTATACCCATAAGCGGAATCTTCGTGTATTTCAAGAGCAAGAACGCCAGGCGGCTTTAGAGAATGTTGAAAGGAAACTAACTTTCCTTTCAACCATTTCACATGATTTGAAAACGCCGTTATCCATGATTATGGGTCCAGTCAGTTTGATGAAAGAAAAAGCCAAAGATCCGGAAAGTAAGAAAAATCTTGAAACTATTTACGATAATGCAGTTAGATTGAATAACATGATTCATCGAACACTTGAATTACAACATCTTGAAGATACAGACGAGAACCTTCTGATTATCTCTACATTTGATGTAGTTGAATTCTGTAAGGGTGTCTTTGATGCTTTTGAAGAGAATAACCCACAAAAGAAATTCATATTTCATTCATCATGTACACAATTACTGATAGAAGCAGATGCGGTAAAATTTGAATCGATAATAACCAACCTTTTATCAAATGCCTGTAAATACTCGGATGAAGGTGCAACCATCTCACTGGGAATCAGCCTTCAAAAAAATGAAGTTGAAATTGCTGTTTCTGATGATGGAGTAGGTATTGCGGATATTGACCAGTCTCTCGTATTCCAAAGGATGTTCCGGGCTCCGTCAACATCAAAGCTGCATGAAGGCACAGGGCTTGGATTATATCTTATCAAGAAGTATCTGGAACTCATGAAAGGCAATATCAATTTATATAGTAAAGAAGGACAAGGAACCTCTTTTGTCGTAACCTTGCCTGTTTCTGAAAAGATCTTACCCGTTACTCTTAAGAAAAATTCTACAGAAGATAGTAACCGAACCAAAATCTTGATTGTTGAAGATAATATACAGATTTCCACGTTCATCACAGAAATCCTTAAAAAGGAATATACATGTCTTGCGGCAGAAAATGGCCGTTCCGGACTTGCCATTGCTGCGTCATTTGTCCCCGACCTGATTATTGCAGATGAGATGATGCCTATAATGAACGGTCTTGAAATGGTCAGACGAATGAAACAACATCCTCGCCTTTCTTCTATACCTATAATTATGTTGACCGCTATCTCTGACAATAAAACCGAGAACGAAAGCATTAAGTTGGGTATTGATATCTTTATGCCCAAGCCTTTTGAGCCGTCAGCACTTCTTGGACGCATAAAGCAATTGTTGAAATCAAGAAATGAGATAAAAGAAAAGGCCAGAATAGAAACAATCACTGAAGCCGAATCCAAACCGATAGAAGCAGAATCTATCAATGAGAAATCTCTTGCTAAAATTGCGAAAATTATAGAGGAAAACATATCAGATCCAGACTTGAATGTCAATATGCTTTGCGAAAAGAGCGGTATTCCCAATAAGCAATTATACCGTCTAATCAAGAAATATATCGGGACAGCCCCATTGGATTATATTAGAAACGTGAGACTTCAGAAAGCAGCTGTTCTCTTAAGCCAACACCGTTTTACAGTGGCTGAAATCAGTTATATAGTTGGCTTCAAGACCCCATCCTATTTTACGAAATGTTTTCAGAGCCAGTTTGGTGTAAAACCAAGTCAATACCAATCCGATGATGAAACAAAGGGCAATAAGCAAGACAAATAGATATCCATTATAGATATTATTATCAGTCTGTCCTATTTGTTGCATCAATTGTCCAATTATCGATATGCCGGTATCTATCAAAATTGTAAGTTTGCATCAAAACAAGATTAGAAATGGTTGATACCATTTACTAATTACTAAACTTAAATTCAATTTTATGATAAACACTAATATGCATTTCTAATGAACAAAACAATCGGCCATGTCGAAATAAGGGGTTGGTTATTGGGAATACTATTTTCAATTCTCCTTATACCAGTTTCGGCTTATGCCCAAACCCAAAAGACAGTTACTGGTACTGTCATTGATGAAAATGGTGAACCACTTATAGGTGCCACGGTTAAAGTTGTAGGTAAATCAATCGGAGCTATCACTGATTTTGATGGACATTATGTCCTTAAGATTCCCACAACAGTCAAACAACTCTCGTTCTCTTATATAGGTTATGAAGATTTTGTAATTGATATTACATCGGATGTCATCAATGTAACGATGAAGCAAAACAACAAAGTTCTTGACGAAGTTGTAGTCATTGGTTATGGTGTGCGTAAAAAAGAAGACCTCACAGGTTCCATATCAAGTGTAAGTGAAAAGGACTTTAATAAAGGGGTTATTTCATCACCAGAAGAATTGGTCAATGGTAAAATAGCAGGTGTACAAATTGTCAATGGTGGTGGTTCACCTACATCCGGCTCTACTATTCGTATTCGTGGTGGTGCTTCACTTAATGCGTCTAATGACCCGCTTATCGTTCTTGATGGTGTACCTATGGAAGTTGGCGGATCTGTCAGTGGTAGCGGAAACTTCTTGAGTCTGATTAATCCGAACGATATAGAGAGTATGACAGTTCTTAAAGACGCTTCTTCTACCGCAATCTATGGATCTCGTGCATCAAATGGTGTAATCATTATCACGACAAAAAAGGGTAAAGGAGATAGAATTAAAGTCTCTTTCCAAACGACCAATTCAATAGCTACTAAAACAAAAACTTCAGACATGTTGACTACCGACGAATTTATCGGAATAGTGAATGAACTAGGTACTGACCGACAGAAATCACTTCTTGGTGAAAGCCGAACTGATTGGAATGACCAAATCTATCAGACAGCATTCGGCACAGACAACAACCTAAGTGTATCTGGGCGGGCTGCTTCGTGGCTTCCTTTCCGAGTATCGACTGGAGCATATTATCAAGATGGAATTCTTAAGACAGATAACACAAAACGTTTTACAGGGAATCTTAATCTTACACCCTCTTTCTTTAACGATGAATTGCGTTTTCAATTCAGTCTGAAAGCTACCTATTCAAAGAACCGTTTTGCCGACACCAATGCCATTTGGGGAGGTGCTACCTTAAATCCTACAATCCCTGTATATTCTGGGAATGATGATTTTGGCGGCTATAATGAAGCTATAGACGCTAATGGAATACCTGTAACAGGTGCACTTGCCAATGCAGTAGGCCGTCTTATGCAATACAAATCCACTTCTGACGTTTACCGTGTAATCGGTAATATTGATGTTGATTGGAATATACGTTGGGTTAAGGGCCTTAGGCTTCATGCAACGGGAGGATATGACTGGTCGAAAGGTGAAGGTCGTATTGTTGTCCCTAAAGAAGCCATTTCATACTATACTACAGGCGGACGTAATTATGAATATGGACCTCAAAAGAACTACAACCGCCTTTTAACTGTATATGCGAACTATAATCGTGATATTGATGCCATCAAGTCTAATATTGATGCAACATTCGGTTATGATTACCAATATTGGAAATATACAACACCATTTTATGCGGTTCTTAATGCAGATGGTGAACAGCAGTCCACTTCGGCAGCGACCAACCAACGTCACTCGCTCATATCATACTATGGCCGTTTGAACTATACATTAATGGACCGATATCTTTTGACGGCTACAGTCCGTCGTGACGGTTCATCTCGTTTCTCAAAGGATAACCGATGGGGAACCTTCCCGTCTGTTGCCCTTGCATGGCGTGTATCAAATGAAAATTTCTTTGAACCAATCCGCAGATGGATAAATGACCTCAAAGTACGTGTTTCTTATGGTGTAACCGGTCAGCAGGATGGTATAACCAACTACGGATATATTCCTGTATATACACCTGGACTTGATGGAGCCCAGTATCAGTTTGGAGGAAACCCTGTATATACTTACCGTCCGGAAGCATACAATCCGGATCTTAAATGGGAAACTACCAAATCATGGAACTATGGTATTGACATAGCCATCCTGAACAACAGATTTACTTTTTCAGCAGACTATTATACCCGCAAAACAGAAAATCTTCTGGCTACGGTTCCAGTCCCGGCTGGTACCAATTTCGATAAACAGATGCTTGAAAATGTAGGAAATGTTGATTCAAAAGGTCTTGAACTTGCACTTACGGCTCATCTTATTGATAATAAGGATTGGTCATGGAATATAACTGCAAACGCCGCATGGCAACGGGTACGTATAAAAAATCTGACGCTTACCCCTGGTGCACCGAGTCCTGACACCGAAGTAGGACCGTGGATTGATGCCTATCAGATGCAGGTATTTTCAACCGATTATGCCCCCTATTCTTTCTATCTATACAAACAACTATATGATCAGGAAACAGGTCGCCCCATTGAAGGACTGTATGCAGATTTGGATGGTGACGGAGAAATAACGAACAAGGACCGTTACCATTGCCATTCACCAGCTCCGGATTGGATACTTGGTTTATCAACCAATCTGCGCTACAAGAAATGGACTCTATCGACCTCTATGCGTGCCAATATCGGTGGATATATATTTAATGGTATGGCTATGAATACTGGTGCATGGGAGACTATGAGTTATAATGATTACCAGCTCAATAATCTCAACCGGAGTTTCCTTGACACCCACTTCCAACGCCGTCAGTTCCTGAGCGATTATTATCTTGAAAACGCATCGTTCCTTAAGATGGATAATCTCCAACTTGCTTATGACTTTGGAAAAATCTATAAGAATCTTAGTCTTAATATATCGGCAATGGTTCAAAATGTGTTTACTATAACCAAATACAAGGGAGTGGATCCTGAATCAGCTAATGGTGTTGATACTGCAGTTTACCCACGACCACGTACTTATTCATTAACCGTGGGATTTAACTTCTAAAAAACAATAATATGAACAGACTAAATATATTATTCGGACTTTTGATGGGATTCGGTCTGCTATTCAGTAGTTGCGTGGATGACCTTGACCAAATGCCAGTAACAGAAACCACGTCAAAAGAAGTGTATTCACAAGCCGAGAACTATAAGAAAGTTCTTGCAAAAATTTATGCCTCCTATATTCTTGCAGGCCAAGGTCAAGGTGGAGACAACGGAGACTTGACAACAATCAATGGTCAGGATTTCTCACGTGGCTATTTCAATCTTCAGGAAGCAGCTACTGATGAAGTTGCCAACACTTGGCTGTCTGGAAATAATCTTGTGGATTTGACCTATATGAATTGGAGTTCCAAAGACTCATGGGTATCAGACACCTATTATTGGTTATTCTTCAACATCACTCTATGCAATGAATTCCTTCGTAACTGCACTGATGAAGCATTGTCAAAATTCTCAACTACAGAGCAAGATGAAATACGGGCCTATCGCTCTGAAGCTCGTTTTATGAGAGCCTTCAGTTATTGGATGGTTTTGGATCTTTATCGTAAGGGACCAAAAGTTGATGAAAACACACCTGTAACAGGTTATATTCCGGAAGCATACGATGGTATAGGACTTTTCGATTTCATAGAAAGCGAACTAAAAGACCTAGTTGATGACGGAAATTCTGCATCTCTACCAGACACAAATGAATACGGTAGAGCCAGTAAACCTACAGCATGGGCATTGCTTGCCAGACTTTATCTTAATAGTGCCATATATCGTGGCACTGTAGATACAAAATACTATACAGAGTGTATAACTGCTTGTCATAAGGTGATTTCCAATCCAGCATTTTATCTTGAACCGGAATATGCGAAATTGTTTAATGCGGATAATCACAAGCGTACCCATGAAATATTATTTGCTATGGTATGTGATGCCACAACCTCTGTGACATGGGGAGGTGGAACTTATCTGACTTGCGGGTCATGTGGTAACTCCAGCTCTCAGGATCCGACTAAATATGGCTTAACCAATGGTTGGGGAATGTTCAGAGCGAGGGGTGAAATCGTTGAAAAATTTGGGGATATAACAAGTACATTGGATAGCCGAGCCATGTTCTATACTGACGGGCAAGCACAATATTTCACAGGACCGATTGACAACCAGACTGAAGGATATTTCTTTGAGAAATTTTCCAATCTGACTGATGAGGGAATTGCCGCTTCCAATTCCGCTGCTACCGGTTGTTCGACTGACTATCCTATGATTCGTTTGGCTGATGTATATCTCATGGCTGCAGAAGCATTGCTTCGTGGTGGTGTCGGCATATCCCGTCAAGAGGCCCTCAATCTTGTCAATAAGGTGAGACTTCGTGCATATAACAACGATCCAACGGGAAAAATTTCTGATTCAGATTTTACTTTGGATTTCATTCTGGATGAACGAGGCCGCGAACTCTACCTTGAGTCAATCCGTAGGACTGACCTTGTAAGATTTGACAAGTTTACATCTGATTCCTATATCTGGCAATGGAAAGGTGGTGTATTGGACGGACGCTCAGTTGATGAGAAATATAACATCTATCCTATCCCCGACACAGATCTAACAGCAAATCCCAATTTGTCTAACCCTCTTTATTGATTTATAAATCATGACACTGAAAAATATATTACAGACTATACTTGTGTCCGGTATTGTTGCTTTTGGGCTAACCTCTTGCAATAGTGATATTGACTCGGTATATGTCATACCTTCTGATGACATCAATTTGGAAGGTGCAAGGGGCGACATCATATTGACCCCAGATAATCCACAGGCACTTGCCATGACTATTTATTGGAGTGGCGATGGCCGATTAGCATTAAGCGATACCTTGCTTCAAGCTCCGGTTAATGCAACAGAGGAAACAATCCAGCTTTCAAAAGATGAACAGTTCACCACTACCTTGGATTTAAGTGTGGAAAAAGGAGTGCGATTCAGACAATTCCTGTGCGAAGAGTTGAATTCCTTGCTCGGTCGTATAGGTTATACCGCTGATGAAAAAGCGCCCTTGTATATTCGTATCCGTTCTGTAATTGCGGACAATATGAATCCTACCTATTCTTCTGTTTTGAAAGTAATGGTTCAGCCTTATCGTATACACTTGATATTCGGAACTGTTCTTGATAAAGATTGGAATGAGACATCCATGCAACTTGCATCTCCTGAAGAGAACGGCATCTATCAAGGATTTTTGGGTGTGAACGGCTGGATGAACTGGTGGTTCCGTGAAGCAAATGATGTAGTTTGGGGTAATCTCGGTCAAGAAGGAATGACGTTCCATGCTTCATCTGAAGATGATCACTGGAATTTCTGGTTTCCTGATCCTGCCGGATGTTATTACACTACTCTGAATACGGTTGAAGGCTGGTGGAGTGGTCTGCACATAGATAATCTTACAATTGCCGGAGATATTAGCGGAGAAATGACCTATAACCAAAAGACCAACCAGTGGATTCTTCCTGTCAATCTTCCTTCAGCGACAACAGTATCCATAACAATCAGTGGAAAAGGAAGCCTCTACAATAAAGAAACGACCGATATGGGACCGGCATTGGAACAAGTGGTAGCTTTTGGCGGTGACTGCCACAACCTGACTTTTGGCGATACCGGTTCTGCCATCACCTTAGATTTACCTTCCGGTGAAACAAACCTTGTACTTGACTTGTCGAAACCTCTTGAGTTGACTGTAGGAACTGGTGAAGCCGCTCCTGAACCAGAGCCGGAACTTCATTTGTATTTCTCAGGTGTCGTAAATTGGAATGGATTTGACGATTATCTCACCTTATATGATGAAGACGTATTGGCATACGGAGGTGCCCATTGGATAGATTCGGAATGGGGGTACCGTGCTTATCCGCAGCCTAGCTGGGAACCTGCCTATAAAGCAACAGACGGATCCACTCCTTTAAGTGGCAACCTGATTCCGGCCGAATCAGACGGAAACATACCGGCACCTGAAAAGGGGCTTTATGTAATGGACTTCAAGTTCAAAGATCTGACATATCAACTCACTAAGGTTGAGACCTTGACTTATACAGGCCTCAATGATGACTGGTCTGAGCACGAAATGGTACAATCATCTGAAAATCCGGAAATTTTTACCGCTGAGTTTGTAAAAGAAAAAGAAACCCCTTGGGGAGTCAAAGTCCTAGTCAACAACGATTGGGGGGTATTCTTCGGAGGAGGTAACGGAATCTTGAAACTCGGTCATTCCGATGCCACAACGGGATTTGACGGAGACAATGCTCTGACCGTAGGTGAAACGTACATTTTGACTGTAGATCTTGGTAATCAAACATATTCTTATTCATTAAAATAAAAACCTCAACTTTCGCAAGCTCAAGTTGCAGTTGACGAGCAACAAATTGACGAGTTGACAAGGTATTTGTAGCGATCCGTTTCAAGCGATACTTCATCAAATAGGGCATTTCAGCCTTGTAGACTTGTTGACTAAAGCCTTGTCAACTAGTAAGTTGAGCACTTGCGAAACTTAAATAAAAAACTTCTATGAAAATGACAACAATATTTTCCACATTTGTACTTGCGCTATCAATGGTCTGTGGGTCGTGCTCAGAAGACGGACCTGTCACAAGCCCCAGACAGGACAATCCCTTGGTAATCGAAAAAGAAACCGGTTTTGCTCGTGGAGCTGATGTAAGCTGGCTCACCCAGATGGAATCGGAAGGCCGTAAGTTTTACACACCGAGCAGTGACCGTCATGAGATGGAATGCATGGAGTTGCTCCGTGACTATTGTGGAGTCAATTCAATACGACTTCGTGTCTGGGTTAATCCCAAAGATGGTTGGAACAGTATCGATGATGTTGTTCTCAAGGCCCGTCGAGCAGAACAACTTGGAATGAGAACCATGATTGATTTCCACTTCTCCGATACATGGGCAGATCCCGGCCATCAGGAAATGCCTGAAGCCTGGAAAGAGCTTTCTTTGGCAGATCTCAAAAAAGCGATGGCCAACCATGTAAATGAGACCTTGACCGCCTTGAAATCTGTAGGGGTCACTCCTGAATGGGTACAAATCGGGAATGAAACGACACCCGGAATGATGCTGCCGATGGGGTCGGTTGACAATCCTTTACAATTGACCGAACTGAACAATGCCGGCTACGATGCTGTCAAGGAGGTTTTTCCGGAAGCAATAGTCATTGTCCATCTTGATGGAGGTAACAACCAATGGGCTTATGACCGTATGTTTGACATTCTTGAAAACAACGGTGGTAAATATGACATGATTGGTATGTCTCTCTATCCTTATTGGGCAGAACAACAAGGTGAAACAGGAGGATGGATGAAAGTGGCAGATGACTGTATTGCAAACATCAATCACTTGAAACAAAAGTACAACAAACCTGTGATGATTTGTGAGATAGGTATGCCCTATGATCAGGGTGAAGCCTGCAGACAACTCATAACAAAAATGATGAATGCCGATGTTGAAGGTATATTCTATTGGGAACCTGAAGCTCCCAATGGCTACAATGACGGTTACAATATGGGATGCTTTGACAATGATGCGCCTACAGTCGCTCTTGATGCGTTCAAAAACAAATGAAATCTTTATGAGAATTCAATATCTGATTACACTAATGGCTCTTTCGGGAGCCATTAATATGAATGCTCAACGCACAGTACAAACCTTAAAGGAAGGATGGAAATTCACTCACGGCGATGTATTCGATGCATCAGACTCCAAACAAGTCCGTGTTCCGCATGATTGGGCTATTTATGGTCCATTTGACAGGAAACATGATTTGCAGACTGTTGCAGTAGAACAAAACGGAGAAACGGAAGCAACGGAAAAAACGGGTCGTACAGGCGGGCTGCCATTCATAGGGAAAGGAATCTATCGTACTGTATTTGAAATCCCTGATACGACCAATCGGTCAATCACCCTCCTATTTGATGGGGTTATGAGCAATGCCCATGTGAAATTAAACGAACAAGAGGTCATTTCATGGCCCTATGGGTATAATTCATTCTATATAAATGTAGATGGAGTAATCCGTCCCGGGAAAAATAGTCTGGAAGTTGCTTGTGAGAACAAAGAAGGACAATCACGTTGGTATCCGGGTGCAGGACTTTATCGTAATGTTCATATAATAACCACCGACAAGGTCCATATACCGATTTGGGGGACTTTCATAACCACACCTGTCGTGACGAAAGAATACGCATCGGTTTCCCTGTCCATGAAGGTTGCCGGTACATACAACCGTCAGAATATTGATATTACGACAGTCATCCTGAGCCCCACAGGAAAAGAGGTCGCAAAAAGATCTAATGTCTTTTGTGCCAGAGGTCAGGAATTTACACAGAATTTTCTTGTAGACAATCCAGAACTGTGGAGTCCAGAAAATCCGGCACTCTACACAGCCAAAACCCTACTTTCCGTAGACGGCAGGAAGGTGGATGAATATGATACCCGCTTCGGCATACGGTCTCTGGCTTATGTTCCTGAAAAAGGTTTTTTCCTGAATGGAAAGGCGACTAAGTTCAAAGGTGTATGCAACCACCATGATCTTGGTCCGTTGGGAGCGGCAGTCAACAAGTCTGCATTGCGCCACCAGTTGGATCTTCTCAAGGATATGGGTGCCAATGCCATACGTACGTCCCATAATATGCCTGCCCCTGAACTTGTGGAGCTATGTGATGAAATGGGATTAATGCTGATGATCGAACCATTCGATGATTGGGGGTTCCGGCCAAAATCACCGAACGGATATGGAACTCTATTTGATGAATGGGCTGAAAAAGATATCTCAAACATGGTACGTCATTTCAGGAACAATCCATCAGTTGTTATGTGGTCTATCGGAAATGAAGTACCGAGTCAGTGGGGTGAACCGGGTATCGGTGAACTCATGAAACTTCAGAATGCGGTTAGAACTCTTGACAATACACGTCCGATTACATGCGGTATGGATCAGGTCGGCGAAGGTGCCGTCATAGACAACGGCTTTGCTGCTGCTCTTGATATACCAGGTTTCAATTACAAACCTCAGTTCTATGACATATTTTATAAAAAATTACCCGGTGGTTTGATTCTGGGATCTGAAACGGCATCAACTGTATCCTCAAGAGGAAAATATTTCTTTCCTGTTGAATTCAAGGATCATCATGTAAAGCTTCACCCCGGCAATCAGTCCAACAGTTATGATAATGAAAGTTGTTCATGGTCGAATGTACCCGATCTGGATTTCGCTCGTGACGATGACCATGATTGGGTGATAGGACAGTTTGTATGGACAGGATTTGACTACCTTGGAGAGCCATCACCTTATGATACGGATGCTTGGCCAAGCCACAGTTCTGTATTCGGCATTATAGACCTTGCATCGCTTCCCAAAGACAGATATTACCTTTACCGGTCTAAATGGAATGAGGATTCTCCGACATTACATATACTTCCGCATTGGAATTGGAAAGGACGTGAGGGTAAAGTGACTCCTGTTTTTGTATATACCTCATATCCCAAAGCTGAATTGTTCATCAATGGAAAGAGCCAAGGCATAAGAGAAAAGAATGATTCCACAGTTTATAACCGTTACCGCCTGATGTGGATGGATACCAAGTATGAACCGGGGGAGGTAAAAGTTGTAGCGTATGATAAGGATGGAAAAACTGTTGCTGAAAAGATTATCAAGACAGCAGGAAAACCTCATCATCTAGTGGCGACTCCCCATAGAAGTGTGCTTTCTGCCAATGGAGAGGACTTGTGTTACATCACTATCCAAGTTGCTGATAAAGATGGTAACCTTGTTCCTACTGATAGCCGAAGAGTGAAATATAAGATTTCTGGGGCCGGATCTTTTGAAGCTACTGCCAATGGTGACCCTACATCACTTCTGCCTTTTCAAAATAAAGAAATGGATTTGTTCAGTGGTGCAACTACCGCAATAGTGCGCAGCTCCAAGCATGAAGGTATAATTACATTTACCGCATCAGCTAAGGGTGTGAAACCTGTTACAACTATAATACAAGTGAAATAAATTGTAATTGGTAAAAAGATTGTGATTTCGGAGCAGGCTAAATTGTTGTCTGCCCCGATTTTTTATAACATATCAATAAAATGTCTGATTATGGATATGCTTCATTCGGTCTGTGAATTAAGTGGAATCATTCATTCCTTTAACCTTATCAAAATCAGTTACATGACATTCATTACCTAAAGGATGTGAATATGGATTATAGTAATTGTACACTCATTGGTAACAAAGGATATATCAGTAGCAAAGTGCAACTAGAGTTGTTTGAAATAGCAAATATCAGACTGGAAGTACCATACAAAAGCAATCAGAAAGAATGGAAACCGACATTTCCTTTTTTATCAAAGCAAGAAAAAGGATTTAAACCATGTTCTCGCATTTATGTGAGCAGTTTATAATTATAAGAAATTATGCGAAAAATACTGATGAATTGTTTATCTGAATCATCGGGATAGAGTTTAGTTTTTCCCTTGTCTTTTGGTTAATTTTGTACTGAACCTCCTTAACAACCCCATCCGAGAGTTTCCTGAAGTTCATTCCTTTTGAATTAAAAATAGTCACTAGTGACCCGTAAAAAAACTTACATTTATATACGATGTTATTCAATAAATATAAAAAACGGCTTGAAATAAAGATTATAAACGAGTATTCCATTAAAATTATTCTTTCTTCAATATCAAAGAGTTACAATTCCCATTTTTTGAAAAATGATATGAATGAGAAATTAACAGGACACTAGTCAAAAATAGTTAGTTATCCCTTCCATCAAAGATAAATCCCAATCCTAGTTTGCCAGCCGCATTTATTCCTTTTTTCAGGAGAATTTTCTTTATGGCTATCGCCATGAAAATTCACCTGAAAAAGAATGCGGCGGCAAACGGATTAGTATTAATGGAAAGATTACAGGGATTAACTGCGACCGACGTGACGCATAGCCGTAAATCAAAGGCGGCTATCCTTATAGCCCATATACGACCTCATAATTACAGTGAAAATCCACCTTCCCCAATAACCAAACATAATCTGCTTATAAAATCCCGAAATAAGACAGGGATTTCAGCTCCCTCCGATCTGCATAGTTCAGTTGCTTCGCTATGACATCTGATGTAATATAATGCACTTTGATGATAGTCTCTTGTGTTACACAACCTTCTATTCTATTTTTGCACCAACCACTTAAACTAATGATTATGGAGATAGTGAACATAGAGGCCAGCGCATTTATGGAAATGAACAACATATTGTTCAAGATAGAAAAACAACTGAAAGGACTGAACTCTTCCAAATCTGAACTGAATGAATGGTTGGATAATCAGGATGTATGTATTCTTATGAATATATCAGACAGAAAACTGTTGTCTTTAAGACAGAAAGGGCTAATCCCCTTCAGTCGTATAGACAGAAAAATATATTACAAAAAAGAAGATCTTCTAAGCTATATTAGGAATAACCTTAAAACATATACAAATAATGGAAATGGGACAACTGGTATTGAGTAAGAACAGTAATGAGGTCAAGAGATTTATTGAAGCCATGGAAGGTATATCCAAAATGTTGGATGCAAATTCTTTAATCTACAGACCTATATTAGACGGGAACCGCTATATTACAGAACAAGAATTATCAAAGGCTCTCAAAATTACAAAAAGAACACTCATTGAATATAGAATGAATGGCAAATTGCCATATTACAAAATAGGTGGAAAGATTCTATATAAGGAACAAGACATTATAGATATATTGGAAAGAAACAAAGTTTTGGCATTTGAATGACATTTCTTAAATCACTAATAATCAAAAGAAAAACTTTATAAAATAGTTTGTAGCTACACCTAAATAATCATATAAATATTTGGAGGAATAGAACTGAACACTTACCTTTGTAAAGTCAAAGGATGAGTAACGAGAGTCTATCGAAAATTAGTGAATTTGGCATATGGCTGATTCAGTGGTTCGGGGATTTTTCCAAAGATATTAAAGTGTTGCAAATTAGGACTTTGAATAGTATTATTCGATTCCTGGTGGCACCACTTTTTAAGAAGGCAAAACGATGTAAATCCCTGAATTTCAAAGAAGTTCGGGGATTTTCCTTTTCCAAGAATAGGCAAAATTAGTGGGATTGAAGCAAACCATACGTCCTTATTCAAGGGACTGTTTTTAAAAGCCCGAAATGTGGCTCAGTATAAAATCTTGGGGGATTAACAATAGTAATCTTTTTAAGCATATACATTGGCTAGCCTGAAGAGAAAGAATCTTGTATCCACGACTCCTCTGAATGATGCCCTGAATGCTTTTATCTTTGCATTGAAGGCCTCGGCCGCAGCATTGGTACTACGGTTGACAAAATAGTTAAGTATTCTTTCGTAATGATTCTCAATAGAGTTTGCTACGGTGGTAAAGGTTTCATATCCGTATTCTTCGATTTCGTTGTACCACAGTGCCAGTTTAGCTCGCGCCACATCCCTATCCTTGTAGTCAGTGAATATTTTTCCCAGCCTCAGGGCATAATAGTATACATCTTTCAGATCCGGGAATTTCCTGAATAGGATTTCCGCCCTTTCCTTCTGTCTTTCGGTCCATTTGCCGGGTGCCTTGAAAAGCAGGTACCGGCTTCTGGCGAGCAGTTGTCTGAGCGTGTCCCCATTGCTGAACACCTCAGGTTCATAGAGGATACCCCTTGCTTTGGATTCCCTGATGGCTTTGTTTTCATCCTTCATGACTTGCCAGCGGTAGGCTATGCGCAGGTCCTGAACGGCTTCATAGACCAGTTTGGATACATGGAAGCGGTCAATCACCTGCAGGGCTCCTGGAAAGCATCTTCTCACAATTTTCTGCATGCTGTTTGCCATGTCAAGGGTGACTTCCTTCACCATGTGCCGCAGTTCTGGGCCAATGAGCATGAGTACCTTTATCACATCTTCCGCCTTTGTACCCCTGATGACGGCTACAATGGATCCTTTTCGTCCTTTTCTGTCCCTGTTTATCAGTACGGTATAAAGTTCTCCCTTGCTGAGCGCAGTTTCATCGATGCACAGATGATATCCGATGTTCTTGGGATAGATGATATAATCTTCCGCATGGGCAAACTGGTTCCAGTTGTGATAGGTACTCAGATGATCCTTGTACTGGTTCTGCAGCTGCTTGCCGTCCAGACCGTAATGGTCTGCAACACTCTGGCAGCTAACCGCATGAGTGTCTAAGTAGTTCTTTTAAAAAAGCTCCGAACTCTGCAGTGATGCGAGTACCGGAGGCAACCAGATTCCAGTCACGGCTGTACGTCATACCCGTGGAAGGATCTTCCCAACGACGGCGCTTGATTCGAAGATATACGGCTTTACCGCGGATTGGAAAATCCTGTACCTCTATTTCCGGAAAGAATCCTTTGGAATGCAGATGAAGATGGGACAATTCCTGGGGAATCCTGGCTTTCTCCTTCAAAAAAAGAATGAAGCACGTATCTTGCGAAATGTGACCGACCAGATCAAAATACTCGAGCATGCCTACTGGAAGGAAAAGGCTCAACAACTCTAAAGGACTAACGGGGATTTTCTCTTTTTGCTTCATGACGCAAAATTAAGGTTTTTAACCTAACCCCCCAAATTTTCAAACTGAGCCAAAGAAAGCGTATTATCTTTCCATGAGATTAGGATTGATTTATCATCAGTGCAGACATAAGGATATAGCCTTGACAAGGCTTGTCAGGTGGTATGACGAGGTGGATAAATCAGGATTCCTTGTATTTGGAAGAGTAGCAAGGTCAATACAGACGTATTATATTGAAATAATAAATATTTTGAGCGACGTTTTACGAACGCAGCTTCTGGGTTCTTTAATGCTAAAATAAAGAACTTTCGCTCACAGTTCAGGGGGAGTGAAGGATAGAGCTTTCTTTCTGTTTAGGCTCTCGAAAATTTATGCGTAATATGAGAATCCCTCAGTTTTTTACGTTGATCCAATAATTTGGGTAACACCTAACTACATTATTGATATGTTAAAAGAAAAAGTGTAAATCTCGCAAATGCTTGATTTACACCTTTTCAGCGGAGAGAGAGGCTCTCGAACCTACATATTCAAGAAATATCATAAAATTGCAAA
>OGLE01001473.1_pt1 | contig 18429 bp, 20 predicted proteins | sample 1572671 | NCBI WGS metagenome assembly OGLE01 (sample SAMEA2581923, study PRJEB24529) | metagenome | biome: Human gut stool | place: China | collected 2011 | reverse complement strand
ACGTAACAATTCTTTGTATCCTTGACTCTCTCTACCTGTAAATATGAGAATGGTGCATTATAGCAAATTAGATTCGTCCCTTTCGAGGAATACCCCCAAAGGAAATTTCCGTTGTATGATTTAAGGTCTTTCTTGTCAGCCTCGAAGTCTTGGGATACGGTTGTATTTTCGTTTTTCACGATATCTTTCATTCTATTGATAATATGTTTTTTCATGATAATATTGATTTAATGTTGATAATGCTCAATTTTGCGATCATGCCGCCTTGTTTTTAATAACTTCTTCTTCCACTTTTTTTCCCATAGCCTCCACGTTCTTGTATTTCTGTTTTAGTTTTGCCTTGATTTTTTGCAAACGTTCATCAGTGGTGGGATCAAAGAATAAGTTATTTTGGGTTTCGTGTATTATGTATTGTTCCATAATTCGCTTTAGCCTTGTTACTTGTGCTTTGGTTGCCGCGAAGCATGATAGTAGCGTGTTGAATCCTGTTTCTAGTCCTGTCCGTTTGTCATAGTAGTGATAATACGTTTTTATTTCTTCGCGGGGATATTGGCAAGTATATTTAGCCAATCTCCAATTAATTAGCCATCGCCACCGATCAAGCATTTGCCGGGGAATGTCAATAACGTGTAACGTGTCATAATTATCATAGTCCCTTCGAAGCTGAAACGATATTTTTATCCAGTGTTCGATTTTTAGTTCCCTCTCGGTTTTGGCGAGGTCTTTCGCCTGTTCGAACCAATCGTGTATATTTTCCTGTTTCATTTTTTTATGTGATTTAGATGTTAACTTGCTATTTTTCCTCCCGTTTTTCTTCGTTACTAGATGTATTCTTTGTAGTCCGTGATTTTCTTTCCCGCTTTCTTTGCCCTTCTAATTTCAAGTGGGGAAAGTTTCGCGAAATAGAACGTCTTTTCTTTCGTCCAACACAAGGGTAAATGTTTGCATCTTCGGGTTTTGTTAAACGCGAAACAAAGGGAACACTTGTAGCCGTCTTTTTTCACTTCTCTAATTTCGAGGACTATGTTTTTATATTGAATAAAATCTTCTGCTTGCATAATCTAAACTGTTATATATCCGTTAATTTGCATTTAACCTCTTCGCATTTGTCTTCGAGCCTTAAAATTTCCGATACAAAGAACTCGGTCGTTTCTGCCGCGGGGGTAAAATTTGTAAGGCGATTGCACACTTCTCGGATTAAATTTTCTAGTTTCACGTCCTCGATTTCGGGGCGTGTTTTCTTTTTCTCTTTCATGGCTTTATTATTTAGATTGTTTGTTTTTTATCCATTCTTCCCGTGCCTCCCTGCACTCTTTTAGGGGGGGGCACGCAGCTAAACAATTCCCCGTCTGTATGGCGATAGTCATATTGATAGAAGATATACGGGCGGTCACGAAAAGAAAACCTTTCGTATTTTTCCTCACCCGTGTTTCGGGTCGTAGATACTCCATTTTCTGTTATTCTTGTCATGTTATGTTATATTAAGGCGTTTAAAATCAGTAGTATAAATATAAATATAGCAATCACGTGGAGAACGAGTTTCAACAAGCGTAACAGGACACGGGCGATCAGCACGAAAAGAATTGTTCCCTCTAGTACCCCCGTACCCGTTTTCGCAAGTAGGCAAATCACGATAAACGTGGTGATTATTCCTAAACATCCTATTTTGAAAATTTTTCTCATGATTCAATAATTTTGAAAAAGTACTCGATAGCGGAATGAACGACTACAAAATGGTGTTTGGTTCTAAAATAACCGTAAGGGTTATAAAAGTTCAACGCTAGCATATTATAAAATGTAGGTTCAAATCGTTTGACAAGTCGGTTGATTTCTCGCTTGTTCGCCTTTACCGCACCTTTCATTAACTCTTTCCACGTGCTTATATCTATACAAGAGCAACACGTTTCATATTCAATGGCTTTCACGTTATATGTATTATTTTTCATGGTATTGAATTTTAATGTTTGGGAATAAGGGGGGCGGGATCGCCCCCACGGTTCAACGGCAATAGAAAACATACCCGTCCACGTAATCATACCCGTCCATGAATAAATCACGGGCGTATGCCTCGTAGTCGAAGTATTGTTTCGCGAAATCGGATAGGTCTTCCATTGTTTTAACACATTCTTCCGCAAAGTCTTTTTCGCTATCGTATTCCCCGAAATACTGGTCTTGAAAATCACGTACTAAATCGTCAATATCTTTTTTTGCTATATCGAATGAGTAGTAATCTAGCCAGGCAGAGAAAGCCTCTTGCTTTGTTTTGTCCATTTCATCCATTTTATCGCGAACCTCGAAGAACTTTTCCGATAGCGACGATTCACCAATAAATGCTTCCGGTATATTTTCCCAATCTTGAAACATAAGTTCCGGGTCTTCCTCGTCCGAATGCAGATCACCGCACGCCTCTAAAAATTCCTCCTTATCGCTATAATCCGATAAGTTCATCCACTTGCCCTCGATACTACCACAATTGTATTTGTTGTACGTCCCGACATAAATAGCTGCTTCCTGCAAATTTTCCATAACTCTATTTTTTTCAAGTTGTCGGGATGCCCCCGATCGGCTAACTACTCGCGTTCTGTTCGTCCGTGTCTACTTTAACTGAGGGAGGGAGCTTCGTTTTCTTTTTCCCGTTCCCTTGTCCCTCGCTCCATGTCTACCTCGCCTTTCGGTCGGTCGCTTTCGTTATGCTCTAAGGGTGTCGTGCTCGCGGGACAAAAAAGTTTTTTCAAAAAAATACTACCCGACTGGCTCGTTGCCGAAATCAAAGGAGGGGTGGAGATTTTTTTGTAAAACCGGAGGCTTGAACTTTTTTTCCCGCTGACACGAAACAACCTTTGCATAATCGAATAGCGGCTGACTGATGGCGGGTATAAACAAGAATGCGGGGACAATCGAGGGGGACGGTAAAAGGAAACGAACAAGACAATTGCTTACCGCTCTGCCCCGGAGGGGTGCTTCAATTTTGCGCGAGGATCGCCGCAGTGTACCGTGTACCGCGAAGAGCCGTGTTTCCGGCAGAAACCGCGTCCGAAAAATTCTTCGTGTATTGTTTTAATTAATTATTCTTAATTTCTATCTTTATAGCGTGTAAGAGTGGGGCGTGCATTAGGGTAGGGAGCTGGCAGATGGATGCCGGAAATATAAACGAGTTGATTTACTTATCATGAGCGATAATGAAAAGAAGACGTTTGGGGAAAGACTTAATGAGTTTTGGAACTATTTGAAAAAGTATAAAAAAAATTTTCAGCTTATTTTTACCTGCTTGTTTATAGGATTCGTGTTTGAAAAGCTACTTGTCAAAATATATGATGACACGATCGTGAGGCTTCTTTCAGAGGTGAACGAGGGGTGGTTTTTCGCGTGTATCATGTTCGCTGCACTGATCGGGTTCGCATGGCGTTTGTGGAAAAGAACCCGTGAGAAATACCTTGATGCTGTCCCTAGAATGATTTTATTAATAGCTCTAGCATTAATTTACGTTCGTTATCGGTTCACGGGAGCTTACATTTATTATCCGGAAGGATGTTGGATTAAATACTTGGATGTTTTATTTCTAATTCTTTTGGTATATGGGTTATATCAAATATTGCTCAATTATAAAGCCGTGGAACGTAGTTTAAACCCTCAACGTGATGCTCCTGTTTTTATATCGGGTCATGCAATAAAGGCTGGAGAAAAAGATGAACTAGAATTTAGTAATTCGGCTAAAAATATAGCCGATCGGCTGAGTGGAGTTCCTGCTGACGTATCTTTTAGCATCGGGATAAACTCGGCGTGGGGGGACGGTAAATCATCATACTTGAATTTAGTACGTGAAAATATAGATAAAAATAGATACATTGTAATAGACTTTAACCCCGTAGAAAGCAAAGAAGAAGATTTAATACAAGTGAATTTTTTCGAGAAGATAAAATCGGTTTTACAGAAATATAGTGGAGAAGTATCTTCCTTGATTGATAATTACATGAAAGCCATCGGGATACTGGACGAGAGTAATTTCATGTCAAAAATTAGAGAATTAAAAGCCATGTTTTATGATGGGAAGGAGGAGGAAAAGCTAAAAGCTGCTCTAAGTAAAATAGGGAAACGGCTTGTTGTTATCATAGATGATATTGATCGGTTAACACCGGAAGAAGCTTTCAAAACCATAAAACTTATCCGGTACGCTGCATCTAATATTTCTAACATTATTTTTATAACCGCTTATGACAGGAATTGTATAAATCAATTTACTAAAAACGAGCAAGGTGATGACTTGTCTTTGTTTTGGGATAAGTTCTTCGACATGGAGATACAATTACCTTATCGACATAACAAGATGATTATTTCTTATATAGGGGAACGATTACAAAAATGGCTTAAGGCAACAAATTCAGCACCTTATAAAGAAATAATGGAAGGTTTGGGGGATAACTTTCAATTTCTTATCCGGAATCTTCGGGACGCTAAAAGGTTTTTGAATAATTTCTACATGGAATATTTGGACGTGAAAGAGGAGGTTAAAATCGAACATTTGTTATACGTGAAACTTTTGAAATATCGATATATAGATGTTTTTTATGCATTGAGGGCTAAGAAATTCATCGAAGCTGATTCTACTAGTGGTATAGAATATTATCCTAATGGTATTTATCGTTTAAAAAATGATTATGAAGAAGTTTTGAAAAATATTGAAAAAGATCCGGAAAGTGTTGGCATGATTAAGAAAATGTTGATTTTTTTATTCCCTAATATTTTAGAGATGAAATTAGTAAGACCAATTAATGATGTTGATAGTTTTGAAACTTATTTTCAAGATGAAATTAGCAATACTTTGAGTTTAAAAGATATAATAAGTCTTTTTACGCAATCTGAACAAGATGCGATGTCAACTATTGATGAATGGAATGGGCGAGGGTGTATAGACGAATTAATATACTATTTAAAACTGCGTGATTATCTTGAGATTGAGGATAAAGAGACTTTTGAACTTTGCGTGAAGTTGTCATTTAATCTACTTGCATATACGAGGAATTACTATTATTACAAGCACTTAACAGGATATTTCAATAAAACTGACGTGGCTATTTTCTCAGATAAATATTACAATGGTGATAGAGTACAATATAAAAAATATTTTGCTGATTTATTTGAGAGGGATTCACAAGAACAGCATATCTATCATGATTTTGTTCGACTGATTCTTGCTGAACTATTTGAGGCGGCAGTAGATGCTAAAGGAACTTGGATATTCGATAGAGACTATTTTGTAAAATATGCTTGTAAAGGAGCATTTTATTATTTTAAAAATCAAATCTCTAAAAAAAGCGAGTATAATCTTGCCATGGGATTAGAATTATTGAAAAATTGTATTCAAGATGTTAGTAACAATATCTCTGTGTTGAGTCAGGTTGCTTGTCTATCGGCAAAAGAATATATAGTTGAACATCCCGTTGAATATTTACGTTTGTTTATAAAGATGCACATATTAACTTTCACGCATAAAGCATATGTATTTCCAGATATATGTTACAAGTCTATATTTGCAAATGATTTTGAAGCTTTTTTATACGATAAAAGGCTTGATAAAGAGAATGAAGTAGAATTAGTCCGGAATTTTTGGGAATTGTTTAAAAGTAATAATTACACATCAATCGAGTGTAAAGATGAAATCAATAGTCGAACGAAAATGAATGCAGAGTTTTCAGATGGAGTTAAGAAACTGTGTCGAGCGAGAGAAATACGGAAAGACTTATTAGATATTGCAAAACAATGGAAATTTTGTAAGGCTATGGACTCGCATAAGAAGAATGAAATATTGCAGGATTTAAATGTTTATCAGAAAGAATTTGAGAGTATTGAGATAAAGACGATGGATATATTAGTAGCAGAAAAGACGGTCGAGACAGTTAGAAAACTTATTCAAAACGTGGATGTCGTTTCTAAAACTGACGCTTGATAAAGTTGGTTTTTCACGTGTTTTAAGCCTTCGTGATTCACGATCGAGAGGCTTTTTGCAGCCTGTAAAAGTCCTCGCTCTATAATTTGTACCCCATGTTACAGGACATTTTTAGCGAGAGTGAGGAGGGATACTTTTAATTTCTTGTTTAACTTGTAGGTGTATTTGCGTAGTAGTGCTTATTTCGCGGCAAAATTTTTACCAATAGTCCTTCTATTAGGTACTCCTAATTTGAGCTGTTCCCCTTTTGAATACTATCGTCAGTTCCGAGGCGGCTCTCTTTTATTTCTCGTCCTGTATACAGGTAATTGTAAAGATAAGGACAGGGATTTTTTTACTGTAATAATTCTAGTGTCTCGAACTCGTCTTTTGGGACATTTCAACATTTGGCAGAAACCGCATCCGAAAAATTCTTCGTGTATTATTTTAATTAATTATTCTTAATTTCTATCTTTATAGCGTGTAAGAGTGGGGGCGTGCATGAGGGTAGGGAGCCGGCGGATGGATACTGGAATTATAAACAAGTTGATTTACTTATTATGAGCAATAATAACGATAATGAAGAGAAGACTGTAAAAAAGAGATGGAACTTTTTAGGGCGTTACAAGAAAAGTTTTTTGCTTGTTTTATTCGGAGCTTTTATTTGGGCAGGATATGAAAAGCAACTCGTGGAGTTATATGATGACACGATCGTGTGTCTTCTTTCCAAGATTAACGATGGTTGGGCTTTTGGAATAGTAACCTGTATCTCGTTGGCTTTACTGGCAGTTTTTCTTTCTTATAAATCATATAAATGTTATTTGGATACTGTTCCCAGGATAATTTTGATACTAAGTTTGACCGTGATTTATATTCGGTTTCGGTTCACGGGTGAGTACATTTACTATCCCGAGGATTATAGACTAAAATATTTTGATGTGTTGTTCGCTATTCTCTTTATTTACACGTGTTATCAGGTTTATTTATATCGCAGGTCGAAACCTGATAAAACGGAATCACCCGACTATTATCTTGAAGCGGATCGAGAAATAGAGAAAGAAGATAAAGACGAGCTAGTATATACTCCTTCGGTTAATAGTCTGGTTCAATATTTAGAAAAAGTACCCAAAGAGCATTCTTTTAGTATAGGTATCGACGCGTGCTGGGGAAATGGTAAATCTTCTTATTTGAATTTGTTAGCTAATAAGATAAGAAAAAAATATATCATAATAAAATTCAATCCTGCTAAATGCAAGGATGCTGATAAGATTCAAGTTACTTTTTTTGAAAAATTGAAATCGACTTTACGCAAGTATAACGGGGAAGCGTCCACGTTAATTGATAACTACCTTAAAGTTCTTGGATTCGTGGATGAAAGTCATATTGTTTCCCGTTTGAGTGAATTGAAGCAAATGTTTTATCAAGTCAATGAAGAAGAAAAACTGCAATATGCAATTGATAAACTAGATCAACGGCTTGTTGTTATCATAGATGATATTGATCGATTGACACCGGAAGAAACTTTACAAACCGGAAAACTCATCCGCTATTCTGCCAATATATCGAATATCATTTTCATATCAGCGTATGACAGGCGATGTCTCAACCCATTTGCTGAAGATCAATCGGGGAAAGATATGCCTTCATTTTGGGATAAATTCTTTGATGTAGAGCTTCATTTGCCATACAGGTCTCAAAATTATATCATTGAATATCTTGCAAAACAATTGAAGTTTCGTTTGGGCAATAACATCGATTATTTGCGAATAATGAATGAGTTAGGGGATGATTTCAAAGTCTTCATTCAAAATATTCGAGATGCCAAAAGGTTTTTGAATGTATTTATTCAGGAATATACCAATTTGAAAGATGAAGTTGTGTTCGACCATTATTTTTATTTGAAGTTGTTAAATTATAAATATACAGAGGTTTATAATTCATTAAGAGAAAGAAGATTGTTCAAGCAAGAATTTAATAATAATGATTTTTTTTCTTTACTAGAAGAAAAAGTACTTAATGAAAAACTAGAAGAATATAACTACGGGGAAAGACACGTTCAAGTGGTAAATCACGTGTTGACAAAGTTGTTTCCTAATTTCTATAAACCTGGCGTTTTAAGACCAATATATGATAAATCAAGTTTTGATATATATTTTTTAGACGGGATTTTTAACTCCTTAAAAATTATTGAATTAAAATCTCTTTTTTTATTATTGGAAAGAGATGCGATTTCTAAAATTGACGCATGGGTGAAGGAAAATTATCTCTTTGATCTAATTAATTTTTTTAGACAATACCCAATTAATGATTTTGAAAGAAAACTACAATTTGAATTTCACATGAAATTATCATTTTACATGTTGGAATATACTTCATCCTTAGATTATTATAGTAATCTTACGAAATATTTTTATAAAAGTGATATGGCTATTGTTGTGAAAAAGTATTACAACGGGTATGAATATTCATATAAACGTTACCTGATGGACTTGTTTGAGGAAGATGCACAAGGGAAATATATTTATAATAAATTTTTACAGCGGGTTCTTTTAGATTTATCCATATCCGATGATTGCGATAAAGCATGGTTTCTAAGTAAAGATGAATTACTGCAATATGCCAGAAAGAGTTTAGATTACTATCTCAATAATGATATTTCTAAAAGGGAGGGAAATAATATTTCCAAAGGTTTGGAATTATTGTCTAGTTGTGTTGAAAAAAATGATAATGTAAAGGGTGCTATTTTGGACGAGAGGGCTTGCAAAAAGATGAGAGAATATATACAACGTGAACCGGAGGACTATATTAACGAGTTGGTCGGATTTTTAACTTCAAATATAGATGATAAAGTAAGTATATTCTCGGAGTCACGTTACGAATCTATATTCGGTAGTAAAGAGGAATTTGAGACGTTTTTGATGGGAGAGAAATTGAATCAAATACAGAGAATAGATTTAGCCCGCAATTTTTGGGAATTATACAAAAGTAATGACTATGTTTCAATTGTTAGTCGTAAAGAAATTGATGTTCAGAAAATAATAAATGGAAATTTTTACCTAGAAGTTTTGAAACTACATAGAATACAAGAAATACAAACATTCGTACTGAATAAATCTTGGTTAGAACGTGAGGGTAAACTAGAATCTAGGGAAAGAACGGAAGTATTGAAGGAAGTTGAAACGCTAAAAGAAGAATTTGATGCAATTGAATCAAAAATAGGAATAGATATTAAATCAATAACGCAAACGGGAAAAGAATTAGCATCCTTGTTGGGAATGTTAAAAACAAGACGAAATTAAATACTTCATTCCCGGTTTACAATTTGCACATTTGTATAGACAATGTTTATCCTTGCCAAAAGTCCTCGCGATATAATCTGTAACCCATGTTGCGGCATACTTTGAGCGAGAGTGACGGGTCTGCTTCTAATTTTTTTGTTTAACTCGCTGACGTGTTTACGCCCTTTATTCTGGAAAAACATACAATGAATCGGGAAAGGACTTCTATACTTGTAACGAGTTGCTGGTGTTCGATTGGGACGGGAATTTGCTAAACACCTATATGTTGGATAAGTCAGCGGTTGGGGTAAGTTATGACGAGGGCGAAAGCGTTTTGTATGCGGTCAGTAACGCCCCGGATATTCCGATGTTTCGTGTCCGCTTGCCGGAATAACGCCTCACGTTGAACTAGAGTTATGAAAAAGAAGAATCAATTACCACATAAGAGAATAAAAGCGGGGTATCCCCCGCTTTTTCTCTATAAATAGCCGCGAGTGTTGATTGCTCTTTTCACGTAAGGAAGAGTTAAAAAATTAGAGTAATCGTATGTTTCCTATACCTTATTATATAGGTGTATCCTCGAACGTTCATTTATATATTCACGCGGAACTTAACCAAAACATTCTCAAATGTTCCTAAATCTTCTTGTAATTAATTTATTACGAAATTAATTATGAATTTCCCATTCTATCTTCGCGGTAGTGATGGAAAAGGACATATTTAGAGAAATAAAATTATACAAGTGCGACACGAGTACGCGCTTGGCGTTGCCTTTGGCGGAAGAGGGAATTCATGCAGGTTTCCCTTCTCCGGCGGCGGATTATTTGGAATTGGCAATTGACCTAAACGAAGAACTTGTGAAGAATCCCGCATCTACTTTTTTCGGGCGTGTCGTGGGGGATTGTTTAAAAGATGCCGGGGTTGACGAGGGGGATATTGTTGTAATAGATAAATCTCTATTACCTCCGAAAAATGGGGATATGGTGGTTGCTTTTCTTGATGGAGAATTTACCTTACGATTGATCGAGAGGAGGACGGGAGAAGAAAATGTGATCTGGTTGCATCCAGCAAATGCTAAGTACGAGCCGACACTGGTAACGAGTGAGAACTATTTTGTTGTTTGGGGAGTGGTAACAAGCATTATTAAACAACGAAAAAGGTGAGCCATGTATGCCCTTGTCGATTGTAATAACTTTTTCGCGAGTTGTGAACGGGTATTCAATCCCGCTTTACGGGATCAGCCGATCGTGGTGCTTTCTAATAACGATGGGTGCGTGATCGCACGATCCAACGAGGCGAAGAAATTAGGGCTTAAAATGGGTGATCCTTACTTTAAAGTGAAGGATGTTATCGTGAAACATGGGGTTCATGTTTTTTCATCTAACTATGTTTTGTATCAGGATATGTCAAATCGAGTCATGCAGACTCTCGCGGGATTCGTGAAGGATATAGAGGTCTATTCCGTGGACGAGAGTTTTCTTGACCTCACGGGATACGAGGAACATTATAATTTGGCAGAATACGGGAAACAAATCGTGAACACTGTTACCCGGAATACCGGAATCCCAGTGTCTATGGGTATCGCTCCCACGAAGACGTTGGCTAAAGTGGCAAGTAAGTTCGCGAAAAAATATAAACGCTATGGCAGCGTGTGTATTATAGATAGCGAGGAAAAGCGGGAAAAAGCCCTAAAATTGTTCGATATTGTGGATGTGTGGGGAGTTGGGCGACAATATGCCAAGTTGTTAAATTATCACAGGGTAAAAACAGCTTATGATTTTACTTTAAAATCGGAAATTTTTGTCCGTAAGCACATGAAAGTAAACGGGGTGAGAACATGGAGGGAGTTAAAAGGTATTCCCTGTTATGATTTGGAGCAACCGCAAGATAAGAAAAGTATTTGTACATCGAGAAGTTTCGGTGAAACCGTGACCGATTACCTGACATTATCCGAGGCGGTGTCGAATTTTGCGGCGGCTTGCGCCCTGAAGCTGCGGGAACAAAATTCGTGTGCCACAATGATTACCGTGTTCATACTAACGAATCGGTTTCGAGCGGATTTACCACAAGATTTCGAGTGTAGGACAATATCGTTGCCCGTGGCGACGAACGCGAGTTCAGAACTAATAGCTGCTGCCTGTTCTATCCTACAACATATTTATAAAAAAGGATATGCGTATAAGAAAGCGGGGTGCGTGGTATCCGCCATCGTTCCGAAAAACGAGGTGCAGCTAAATTTGTTTGATGAAACGGACCGCGTTAGACTTCAACGCTTGTATAATACCGTTGACCGGATCAACAAGAAAAACGGGACAGACGCGCTGAAAATTGCCGCCCAAGGGTACAGTAAAAAATGGAAGCTAAAAAGCGAGCATGTTTCCAAGAGGTACACCACGAACCTGAACGATATAATCACGATTCGGTAAAACAGTATTGATTGTAAATGATAAAATGGGGTTTGAGAGCCTATTTTGGCTCATTTTATCTAAAATGATTATAAATTAGTGGTGTTTCATGTTATTTATAAATAGTATTTTTAGATAGGAAAAAAAGTACAAAATTGGAATAAATTAGATGTGTATACACGACTGAATAATAACCTGTATTTTTTTGTAAGTCTTGTTGTTGTTAGTTTCTAGCGATTCAGCAAAAAGTGTGCTAAAAATATTGCTAATATGTAGCTAATAAGTGTTGTTTTTGAAAACTGTAAAGAATTATTCTATTTAACAATATTATTCCGTCGTATTTTTTTAATACGCACTTTTTTAAGTAAAAAAATAATCTTAACTTGCATGAGTATACATTTTCAGAGAGAGTTTTTATGCGCGCATTATTTTTATTAATGTTAAATTTACGCGACTATGAAAAGATTAATGTTACTATGTTTGGTGGCGGTTGGTACAATGTGCCTATCGTTCACGGCATTTGCCCCGGCAGTACAGACTTCTGTAAGCGGACATGTTTACGATCAATCAACCCAATCACCAATTGGTGGAATCGTGGTAGATGAAATGGTAAATGGTGTTTCCGTTAATACCACAACCACATGGTCGGATGGTTCTTTTTCTATTGAAGTACAAAGTAGAAAATCAACCTTGCGTTTTTCTGACCCGGATTACCAGAGTTATTCAACCGTGGAGCAAACATTTGATTTAAGTCAGGATTGTAGCGACGTGAGTGTTTATATGCACTCGTCAAGTCAAGAATGACGTACTTTTTTCAAATCTTAACCGTAAATTTAGAGGTGTAATAAAGCTAGTGTTGGGGAAACATCTTTGAAGACTAAAGAGAGGGGGCAATTGCCCCCTCTTGTTATTTATCTCGTTTGAGGTACTTCGAGTTATCGTCCGGGAAATTTTCGTCCGGCATAAAATCTTTCATCTTGCAATTGAAGATAATGGCGAGGGCATTCAAGTGGTTGAAATTATATTTGTCCTTACATTTAGCACTTTCCACGTTCCCCACGAAAGTAATATCCAAATTCATTTCCATTGACAATTGGGCTTGCGACATCCCGGCGGCGAGTCTATACTCCCGAACCTTTTTTATAATCGCTAACTCAACTTGTGTCTTCATTGCCTTATTTTTGAAAAAATAAAGAAAATATTTTTTCTTATTTTCTTTCATCTGAAATATCAGATGACTACCTTTGTGATAAGATTTATTAAATAGAGTCCCACTCGAAATAATGCAAACGTGTAAGCGCGGGAACCACCATTCCTCGTGGAAGCGCGGGCAGGAAACCGCCCGTGACTCTAAATAGTAAATTAAATGAATATCCAAAGCGCCCTCCCCTCTTTGGAGGGCGTTTCCTATATGTATAGGTGAAGATTCGAGTGGGCGGGTTCGCCCGCGTGAAGGAGAAGGATTATTTCTTTGATGATTTTTGTTTCTTCCTTGCCTTTTCCTTTGCCCGTTCTTCTAGTTTTTTCATTGATTTTTCCTCTTCCTGTCGTTGCAGTTCCTCGTATTTCAGCCGGAACCGGGGATGTATCTCCGCAAATTCTTCAATGCAGTTTGTTGTCACGAAAGGGTCAGGCATGAAATCGGCGATCTTGCAATTAAACAGCTTCGCGATCTCGTTCAGTTGGTTATGATTGTATTTTGTTTCATACTTCGGGCTTTCGGCACGAAAAACGTAGGATGGGCTTAAATTTAATTCCAAACACAATTTTCTTTGACTCATCCCGGCATTTATCCTGTATTCCTTAACCTTGTTTATGATGTAGGTTTCAATCTCGGTTGTTTTGGTTCCCATTTTTCTAAAAATTAAAAGTAAAGAAAAGATTTTCCGCGAATTGTTTTGTACCCTGTACAGTATGCAATATATTTGTTGAGAAAGAGTCGGTTTGAATGTTCCGGGGTTGGTTTAATTTTGTTATATTGTCATCTAAAATACACGAGTATGGAAGCGGAGAATTTGTTTAATAAAGAGTTAGAAATTACTGGCGATGATGTTCTTGAGTGCGAGGATATTGAATTGCTCCAATATTGGGAAGAAAAATTAACTGAACAACTCAGGGACGTGAAAACAACGCTCGATCGCTTCGAGGATTTGAAGGGGTTGAACCCGGAATTAGTCGAGGATAGTAATTATCGAAGGGCTTACGAGGCACGGAAGTACCGGTTAAAATTTTTAGATTTGATTCTCGCGAGGAAAAAAGCATTGAAGAGATCGGAGAATAAAGATCAATTACTCACGCGCAAGTTTATGAGCGTGGCAAAGGATTGGTTAGAACCCCGGATGTACAAGGCGATACTGGAAGAGGCGAAAAAAAGAGCGAATTACCCGACAGGGGAATAAGATTATTCCTTTCCGTCGTACAGAGAATCGTACAGGCTCTCGAACGTGTCGATTTGGTCGTTTTTCAGCATTTCATACGTTATAAACGTTCTTTGAATAAAAATATTCTTTTCTTTCTCGATGCCTAAACATACTCCGTCCTCGCAGCTTGTTTGAAAAATTCTTTTATCCTCGACGCTTTCATCAGACGAGAAAGTCGGGTTCCTGCAAAAAAAGTATTTTATCAGGTCAATGCCTTTTATATCATTGTTCCCTTCCATGAATCTATCCCGGTATCGTTGAAAAAAGTGAGGAGGGAACATGAGTACGCAGGGATCACCTTGAAACAAGGAAATCATGAACACGTAAATACCGCCTCTCGCGTTCGCGGTGCAAACATAAGTGATTGCCGGAGTTTCCGCGTCTTTTTTGCTTTTGGCTGTAAAAATGATAATCCATTTATTTTTTTTCGGTGAAACGTAATCGACTGGCTTGAATTGAACGGGAAAGCGAGTGCGTTTGAGAACGTTCCGCCGGAAGTTATTGCACAGGTACTCGACTTTCGCCGTGACATTGGGCCCGTCGTTTACGAGTTCGGTATACATTTCCCGTAAACTCATGTTATCCACTACTAGCATAGGTTGCTGTTTAAATTATTTGCTACAAGTCAAATCCACCTAAAAAATCTTTCCCTTTCTCTGTAATAACATATTTTTGGTTGGAAGAATTGGGTTTATCTTTTATAGTGTATTCTAATAAACAAGCTACCCGTAAAGGGTTGATATATATTTCTCTCAATTTATTTCTTGAATTAAACTCGATCAAATTTTGTATATCTTCGATATTCTTGGGAGTCAAACAGAGCAATAAAATCTTAATCAAATTCATCGTTCTTTTATCGAATAACTCCACCCCTTTTTCTGCCCAACTCCACCCCTCGAAAGAAGGATTTTCTAGTAACTCGTTGTTTATCTTTATTCTAAGATTTTCTAACTCCACCCCTTTTTTACTCCAACTCCACCCCAAACTTCTATCCTTGGCGAAAAATAAAGCATTCGTATCATTCATTTCTGCATAGTCAGGAGCCAAGTTTAAAGATTCAATAGATTCAAGCGTTTCTGAATCGAGGTTAGTTTTATTTAATCCCACCAGTTCGATAAACGCGGCAGCTCTCTCTTCTCCCAAAACGGAGCCAACAAGGGGAATTACGGTTTTAAACTGGTTATCCTCGATAAAGAGGGGTTTTGTACCGGAAGAATAGATATTTAGATATTTGTATACATTTCTTACCCCGGAACCGATCTCGTCTACCCAGCTAAACTCGGAGAAGAATTTACGTATATTCGGATTCTTGGCGTATGGATTAAAAGAATCCAAAGTCAACAACCCTCTGAATAAAGGTTTGTTCGGATTTGTTATTTCAACACGATTTTTGTAAATAATCATCGTGGTAGGATACGCGCTCGTGTATTCCCGGTGAACAATGGCGTTAGCTATTATTTCACGGAATATTATTTCTCGCAAATCTTTTCGTTGATCTCCCTCCAAATAAAACATATCGGGCAGGCGTGAGCGATTTTTTATGAAATCCATCGCTTGCAGGTAGGTGTCGATTAAATTTGTTCGTAACGTTAATTTGTCATCCCAACGATCGAGGTCATTCAATTTTACCAAAATATCGAATTTATATGCCGGGAGGATGTTCTGGATGGTTAAATCTTTTCCAAACACGAGAGCGGAAGTGAGGGTTAATCCCTCTTCGCCAGTCCGAATATCCTTTCGATAATACCCGGATGAGCGTAAAATCTCCATGTTGTTTATCGTCAACCAAGGATGTGAAGCGTTGACAGATCGAATAATACTTCTCGCTTTATCAAACAGGTTATTATCCAAATCTTCTATTTGGAGGTACGGGAATATTTCATTCTCGGTAAAATGATTTCGTTTTCTGAAATATAATTCAGAAATTCGGGAATCATCCTCGATTCTGATGTCGCTATCATTTTCCCGGTCATAGATAATTCCGTCATGGCTGTGTATATGCGAGCTAACGGGAATCTTCACGTATAAAACGATCAGACCTTTATCTTCCAGTTGGTAGATAGGGAAATTGACCGGGGGATTTATGACATCTTTGTTGTTTAACGCGGTAACAATATCTTTTTTTAATTGGTCGACGGCATTTTTATCAATTCCGGTTATAACTCCATCATCGTTTGCCCCTAGTATAATTGTTCCTCCTTCCCGGTTCAGAAAAGAAACCACGGTATCGTAGAAATTGTTGGGGACTTTTATTCTTGCCTCCTTAAATTCGAGATGTAAACTTTCGCCTTTGGAAAGAATTTTATGCAGATCCTCGATTGTCATGTCGCGCGTGTTTTATCCTGTAATATAATTAAGTTTTTGGGGCGCTCGCTCCCTTTTCCCGCGAAAGGGATTGCAGCGAGGTATCAAGTACCGCGGAAAGCCCGGTCCGCGAGTTAGCGGATTCGCCCGATCATTTTTTCTTGGAGGTCGCTTTTTTCTTCATCGCGGCTTTCTCCTTTTTCTTCCTTTCCTTTTCTTCAATTTTTTTTCGCTCTTTCTCCTCGTAATTTTTAGCCATGATCTCGTACTTGGCTTTAATCTTCGGGTGTAATTCCATGTATTCTTCGATCGTGTCGGTTTTTATATAAGGTGAGGGAATGAAGTCTGCGATAGTGCATTTAAAGATTTTTGCTAACTCGTTAAGTTGATTGAGATTGTATTTCGCTGACGATTTTGGGTTTTCTACGTTATTCACATAGTTATGATTTAACCTTAATTCTAAGGATAATTTCCTTTTGCTTAGTTTTGCCGCTTCTCTAAATTCTTTAACCTTATTGATAACGAAAATTTCTATTTCCGTTTTCTTGTTCTTATCCTGTGTTGCTGCCATTTAGAATTTTTTTTATTGATAAAGGAAAGATTTTGCCTTAATTATTTTGACACTTCATGAAGTATGATTATATTTGCATTATTAAACCTCGTAGAGGGTTGTCCAGTCAGTCACGTTCACGCGTGCAAAAAACAAACGAAAATTTTATGGAGAGGCAGAAATGCCAGAAGGGAAAATACACCTGAAATATTGGGTGTGTGGAATGTTATTATGCTGAATATCAATAAAATAATAAAAGGTGTACACATCCCGGATTATTAAATTTAACAGTTATGAAACAGAAAGTATCGTCCCTCAACAAGAACAAGCCCCCACCGGGTTAAAGCGGGTATTTTGAGATAAAATCCCAAAGTGGGCGTTTTAATAATTTTGCGATTTCGTTCACGTGATCGAAGTTGAATGCTTGAGCTTTTTGCGGGTTCTCGCAGTCATGTATGAATTGAGGTGTCACGTTGAGGCAATCAGCGAAGTATTGCAGGCTCATTTCAGCCTCTAACCTGTATTGTTTTACCTTGTCAGACGTGTAAAGTTCTATCTTTGATTTCATGGTTTTAAACTTTAGATGTAAAATAAGGTATTCTTTCAAGGTTTTTCATCAGCCAATTAGCTGATATGATAAAATAATACTCTAAAATAAGGTCGGATGACAGATTTTCATGATAATATAGATATTGAAGAATTGAAGAAATTCTTTTTAGAAGAGGCGCGTTTGCTTTGTCCCGCGGCAAGGTTGGAAACGTCGGAGCGGGAGAAGTTACACATTCTTTACTCGACGCTTAAAAGAATGACTAAACTCATGGGATTACTGTGTCATTGTAATTTGGAAGTACACTATAATGAGGTGTACGACGTGTTTGGATTCTACCTCGTGGAAAAGGATGGTGAGAAAAAGAAAAAGCACCAGATGAGCGCACGTTTGAGTGACTACAATAAATTTTTGATCCAGTTGACAAAATTGAAAGACTTGAACACTCATTTCTATTTTTACTATGTTGTTCACTTGAAAGCACTAGAGCGAATCATGAAGAATGATTACCCGGATGATTTTCAAGATGGGCAAATTAACGAGATCGGGATAAAGGAATTGCTTTCCAAAGGAAACGGAAAGTAAAAAAGGGGGAAGTTCGCCTAAGTTGACAGCTTCGTGACTTCCCCCATATTAATTACTAATGAATTAACATCTAAAGTTATGAAAAAAAACTTGGAAAGACAAGCGTGCAGGCGTAAATCGCGCGCTAAAGTCAAAATTCGTTTGCCGCGAGAGTTCACGGTAGGAATTTATTTGAAAATGTTGTTTTTACCCTTGCTTTGCTGCGTGTCCCTGTTGGCGAATGCTATTGAGGTACGGGACAGCACGGGAGTAAAGGACAACATAATAAAAGGCAGGGTGATGGACGAGAAGGGGCAGCCCATGCCGGGGGTGACTGTGTTGTTGGATTCCACTAGGTTAGGAGTAACCACGAACGCGGAAGGGGATTTCACGTTGAAATTGCCCCGTGAAAAGGGCGTGTTGGTGTTTTCCTTTGTC
>OGLE01001463.1_pt1 | contig 18528 bp, 16 predicted proteins | sample 1572671 | NCBI WGS metagenome assembly OGLE01 (sample SAMEA2581923, study PRJEB24529) | metagenome | biome: Human gut stool | place: China | collected 2011 | reverse complement strand
TGTATGGGCGGGTGTCTTTCAAGAAAACGTCGCGCTCCCGGAAGCAATGCGTCCCGGACGGACGGGAAAGCCACAAAAGCGTCCTGTCCTCACGGTCGGGGCTTGCAGCAGCCTCGTGAATGATCTTCTTGTCAATCTCAAAATCGCTTTGGTAAAAGCCGGTGTTCTGCTTCATCACCGCATCAAGGCAAGCCAGTATATCCATGTTTTCAAACTTCTGCATACGATCAGATCCTTTCCAAATCCTGCGTCTTGCTCCTTTGCGCCTTTCTCTGGGCGGTCTGCTCCTTTGCCGCCCGAAGCTGCGCCCGGATCGAGGGCTTTTCCTCTTTGCCGCGCTCCTTATCGGCATGGATGGCGTTCGCAAGGTCAATCAGGGAAATCGGCTCACCCGCCTTTACTTTCTGCTCCAATTCCCCGACGGTGGGCGTCTGCGGCGTGTTGTTGATGATACCGTCAAAATTGTTGTCGTTCTGCTCCACAATATCCTCAACGTGCTTTAGATAATTCTGCGGCTGCAAAAACTCCGGCGTCTGTCGATAGCCGATGCTGTCAACGTAATGCGCCGTGTCCTGCCCGTTCTGATGCAGCACCACCACATCGGAAACGGAAAGGCTGTGTCCCTTAAAGTCTTTCGGGTGGTCGATATTAAAGCGGGTAAAAATAGCTTCAAGGCTCGTACCCGGTGCAAGGGGCGCGGAATAGATCAGGTCATAGTTCGCCGGATCAACCGTGTGTCCCGCTGCGTTCAGACGGTCGTAAGGCTCAAAGCGCAAATCCCGCGTTTCGTCGCCGCGTTTGAGCTGGTAAATGGAAAAGCTGTCCCTGTCCGGCTCCTGCGCCTTTGCATAAAGTGCCTTGACCTCGCCCTGCGTCAGCTCTCCGGCGTTCAAGCTCTGCAACAGCTCCCGGCATTTCTCCGGCGTCCCGACAAACAGCAAGTCGCCTGGTATGGCTTTCCCGTCCGGCTGCTGCTCATAGGCTTGCAGGAAAGAGCGGTCGGCAAGGCTTTCGCTGCGGGGATTGGTGTGCATGGTATAAATCACGTCTTTTTCTGTACGCTGCGCCGCCTGTGCCTGTGTGCGCTCCGCAAGCGTCTTTTCGGCACGTTGCAAAACGGCATCGCTGACGGGTAGCGCATACAGCCCGGAAGTAGAGGAAAAGCCGACGTTGTTGAAAACATAGTCCACTTCACTATCCTTCAACGCGCCCGCCGCAAAATACTTCTCCCGCGTGGGTTCTGCACTCACCTTGCCATCCGCGATGTCGTAATTCAGCCCGGTTTCGATATGGGAACAGATATTTCCGTCTACCGCCAGTGTCACATAGTACCAGCCCATATATCCGCTGCTTTGACTGTCCGCGCCGTCGTTGAACTCAACGTTGAGCAGGGTGTAGGGCTTCAAGCCCTTCTGCGCGGCAATGGCATTGTCCTTTGCTTCGCGCTCCATGAGGGAAGCGAGAGCGGCTTCCTTTGCCGCGCTGACGATCTCCGGGTTGTACCGCAGCAGGGCAGCGTTGACAAGCTCCCGCTGTACCGCTGCGGTCTTTGCTTTCGGCGTAAGGCGGTTGCCGAGAAACAGGGACGCGCCGTTATCAAAGCGGATGGATATATCGCTTGTACCGCGCCATTTTCCCGTGCAGGGCGACGTTTCAATCCTGCCCGCAGTACCGCCGAACGCCTGCGCAATCACTCCGATTTTTTCCTGTGTGGAAAGCGCCTCGTATTTCTCTGCGATTGCGGCGGCTTTTTTCTGCAAGTCCGTAAGGGGTTTTTCGCTCTGTGCCTCCTGCGCGGCGGCAAGATCGGTCGCGGCTTTCTCGGCTTCGTGCTGCTTTTGCAGCTCTGCGATATGTCCGTCAATGCTGTTGATGATGTCAGCGGCGGCAGAGCGGATCGTTTCAAGGGAGCTTTTCAGCTCCGCAAGCTCCCGACCGCTGCTCCACCCGGCAACATAGCCGAAAGAGTAGTCCGACGTATCAAGCCCGTAATGCTGGCAAACGGTGTAGGCGACGCTTTCCGCTTCCACCTCGCGGGTGCGGCGGTCTACGCGGGGCTGCTGCTCGTCTTTGGGAGCGTTCAGGTCAATATCGTGCAGCTTTGCGTGGACGATTTCGTGAATGGCGGTTTTGAGCGTTTGCAGCTCGCTCATGCCCTCGTCAAGCGCAATACGCTTGTCCTCCAAGTGATAATAGCCGTGTGCGCCGCCCTCGATTTTCTCAAAGCCGATGGGGACGGGAGAGGTCTTTTCAAGGGCTGCGAAAAAATCACTGTACTGCTCCACATCTCCCGTCAGCGCGTCCACGGCAATATCCGGCAATTCCTTTCCCTCGGTTTGGGACACGTCAAAGACGGACACCACCTTGTAGGCGGGTATAGTGATCTCCTTTTCCTCGGTGACGGGCTTTCCGTCCCTGCCGATCACGGGCTTTTGGGTCTGCGGGTCGATTTTCTCCGTTTCCTGCTTGATTTTGAACGGCGACGGGGCGATAATTTTTATCCCTTTTTCGCCTTTTTTGACATTGCGTTGAAACTGGTTTTTCCAAGCGGTAAAGCCCGCGATCAGGGAAGCGTCGGGCTTCTGCATGGCAATCAAGAGGGTGTTGTTGAAGCTGTAATTATGAAACTTCGACATAACGCGCAAATACTCTTTGTAGCGTTCGCTGTCAAAGAGTTCCATAATGCCTTGCTCCAAACGGTCGGTAATCTCCTTGAGCTTTTCGGCTGGCTTCTCTGCGGTAAGGTTGATAGGGATAACGGGCTGCGGCTGCGGCGGCTCTGTGGTAAGCGTCACCGCTTGCCTTGTGCCGATAGCGTCCATTTCAACCTTTTCCGGGTCAAGGCGCGTCGGCTGCGGGTAGCTCATAATACGGTATTCTTTGGGAATATCGCGCCCGTTGTACCACTCCGAAAAGGTGTTTTTATTGTTGTAAACATAGCCCTGCTCGGTGAAGCGTCCCCCGTCATTGATAGCGGCGTCGCGCCCGTATTCCTCATACATGAAATACTTTTTTGCTTCTTCGGGCAGTTCCAATTCGTCCAACTCGTCGATAAGGTAATAGCCGTAATCTTCCTCGCTTTGGACGGTGGGATAAAGCCAATAGCAATCAAGGTTTTGTGCAAGGTTGATTAGGTCTTTGAGATTTCCTGCGTACTCACCAAGCGTTACCGCCGCTGCAAACTTCGCTTTGTCCTCGTCACGCTGCATTTCAAGCAGCTTGCCTAAATAGTTCAGTTCGTCCATGCTGCCGCTTTGGATAACGGCAAGCGGCACGTCAAACGGGCAATCCTCGGTGTTTGCAAAGCCGCCCACAAAAAAATCCTGCGGGTTGTCGGCGGTAATACCGACGCTACGCATAGCCGCGTGTAGCTGCTCCTGTGTAGCGGGCATGGAAAGCCATGCGCCGCCCGGTGCGCCCGTTTCAAAACGGCTGCGGCTGTCAATCAAGATAGAAAACTGTTCGCTCATTCATTCGCTCCTTTCAGTTCGTTTTTATAGAGGGTTTGGGACACTTTCCAACAAGCAAAATCCCCATTATGCGCGTAGCGTCAGAACGGGGATTTTACGGAAAGGGTACCCCTTTCCTATGCTTGCTGCGTAAGTTCTTTGTCCCTCGCAAGCTCGATACGGTAGTTGACGTATTTCCCGCCCGTATCGGCTAATGCAATGCTTCCGTCATAGGTTTTACCCGTTTTAGGGGAATACAGCTTTTTGACCTTCGCCTTGCCGCCCGCAAGCAGCGCAGCGGCAATTTTCGGGGTAAAGGCGGTTTTGCGTTCCTCGAAAAAGCGGTCGTTTTTCCACATGACAAAGGCGCAGCCCTTCTTTTCGCAGTAGTAGTTTTTCCTGCCCTCGCAGACGTTCCCGCCGCAGCGGGGGCATTTGCCGATCACTGTCTGTTCCTCTTTGAACAGGTCTTTCTGATTTTCGGAAAGAAACGGATAGGCTTTCACCAGCGCCCGCGCCATTTCTTCAATGCCCCGCATAAAGTCCTCCGGCTCGGCTGCGCCCCTTGCAATCTGCGTCAGAGCGTTTTCCCATTCGGCGGTAAGCTGCGGAGAGGTCAGCGTATCGGGCAGAACGCAAACGAGGTTGTTGCCGTTTTTGGTTGGGATAAGCTGTTTGCCCTTGCGCTGCACAAAGCCGGATTTGACCAGCTTTTCAATCACGGCGGCGCGGGTAGCGGGAGTGCCAAGCCCCCGGCGTTCCGCGTCCGGGTCGGTGTCCCCGTTCCCGGCTCGCTCCATAGCAGAGAGAAGCGACGCTTCGCTGTGGGGCTTCGGCGGCGTTGTGGTATGCTCCGTTACTTTTGCGGCGGGGTTAGGAAAGCCCTGTCCCTCGGAAAGCTTCGGCAGCGTCACGTCTGCATTTTCCCCGTCCTCCGCTTCGGGCTTATCTTTCAGCGTCGCCCGGTATCTGCGTTGAAGCTCTTTCCAACCCTCCGCAAGTACGGTCTTTCCCCTTGCGGTGAAGTCTGTCCCGGCGCATGAGAAAACCGCCGTAACCGCTTCATAAATATGCGGCTCGGCGGTGGCAAAAAGCAGACGCGCCCCCGCAAGGGTAAGGATATTCTTCTCGCTTTCCGGCAGCGCGTCCGGGTCAGCCTTTGCAAGCTCCATAGTGGGAATGATTGCGTGGTGGTCTGATACTTTTTTACTGTCTAATACCTTTACAACCTCCGGCGTGAAGTCCGCGCCCGCCATAAAGGGGAGTTTTTCGCAAAGCAGCGCAATAATGCCCGCTGCGGTGCCGCCCATGTCGTCAGTAAGAAAGCTGCTGTCCGTCCTCGGATAAGTAAGGAGCCGCTTTTCATAAAGGGATTGTGCAAGGTCAAGGGTCTGCTTTGCGGTGTAACCGAAAATGCGGTTCGTTTCCCGCTGCAAAGAGGTAAGGTCAAAGAGCTTTGGCGGGGCTGCGGTTTTCTTCTCTCTGGTAAGGGAAACGCATACCGCCTTTCCCGCTTCGCAAGCCCCTTTCAGCGCGTCGGCTTCTGCCTTGTCCGAAATCCTTTCGCTTGCCGCGTCCGCGCCGGATAAATCAAGGCGAACATGATAATATTTTTCTTTCTGGAAATGGGAGATAGCCGCGTCCCGGTCGGTGAGCATTTTTAAGGTCGGGGTCTGGACGCGCCCCACGTTCAAGGTCTTTCCATACAGGCAGGAGAAAAGCCGGGTGGCGTTAATGCCGATAAGCCAGTCAGCCTTTGCGCGGCAGAGGGCGGACGCAAAGAGCGCGCCATAGTCCCGCCCGTCTTTGAGGGAAGCAAAGCCCGCCTTAATCGCCCCGTCCTCCATTGAAGAAATCCACAAGCGGCGCATGGGCTTCTTGCAGCCCGCCACTTCGTAGACAAAGCGGAAAATCAATTCACCCTCGCGCCCCGCGTCACACGCATTTACCACTTCGGAAACGTCGGCGCGGTGCATAAGCTCTTTAATGGTTTTGAATTGCTTCCCCTTGTCCGGGTCAACGGCGTACTGCCATTCCTCCGGCAGAATGGGTAAGCTGTCAAAACTCCATTTTTTATATTGCTCCCCGTAGGCGGCAGCTTCCGCAAGCTGTACCAAATGCCCGACGCACCATGAAATGAGGTAGCCGCCGCCCTCGATATACCCGTCCTGTTTCCCCTTAATGCCAAGCGCGGCGGCGATAGTCTGCGCCACGCTCGGCTTTTCTGCAATCACAAGTCTAAATGCCATGAAAAAATCCTCCTTTCAGCGTTCCGGCGCGGTGTGCTTCTTCTCCTGTGCCTGTTTCAGACAATAGCCGATACAGGGGGATTGCGCCTTATAAGGGCAACGCATACACGCCGGGGATTTTGGAACGGGCGGCGCACTGTCACGCCGCCCGGTGGGTCTTTGTACCATCATTTTTTCTAAAGGGTTTTCGGTAAAAAGCGTCATGCTTCCTCGTCCTCCTGTTCTTCATCAGAAAGCCCGTCCCCCTCGTCCTCGTCGTAATCGTCAAAATCGAAATCTTCAAGGTCGGTGTCGCCCTTGACGTTCTGCTTTGGCTTCATAAACTTAAAATAATAGAACGCGCCCTCGCCGCCAAGAAGTGCCACGACAAGGAAAAGCACAAGCCCGCCTGTATTGCCTTTCTCTTTGGGCTGCTCTGTTGGTTTCTCGGTTTCCGGCTCCGCTTCCTTGCCGCTGCAAGCGGTCATGTTGTCCTTGCAGACAGGGCAGCTCACATTTACCTTTCCGGCTTCGCATTTATCGGTGCAACTGCAAACGGCGGGCGGGGCTGCTTCGGTGCTTCCGTCCTCCATGAGTGCCATAAGGTCGGCTTCGTCCACTTGATTAAGGAAATGTACGGTGTCCTCGCCCTCGTCGTCCCGGTCGATAAGGATATAAAAGTAATTGCCGTTTTTGGTCGTCACTGTGATAAGCTGCTTGTTGCCGCCGAAATCGTCTACAAGGGTCGCGTTCCCGTCCGGGGTAAGGGGTTCTTCCTTTTCGGGTTCCTCATAGACAACGCCGCTGTCGTCGGTCGCGTCCTGTCCCTCCGGGGTCTGTGCAAAGGCGGTGACGGAAAAGCCGCCCGTCAGCATGAGGGCGGCGCAGAGTGCGGTCAAGGTTCTAAGGATTTTCTTATTCATTCTCGGTGTCCTCCATTTCTTCGGTGTCGTGGTCTGCGGGTTCTGCGGGGTAGCCCGGCGCGGCTTCCATGCCCGGAATACCGCCGCCGGAAAGCATAGCGGAAAGCTCATGCGGGGAAAGGCGCATGGAGCGCACAAGCTGTACGATTTGCAGGTTTTCCGCTTCGGTTTTCTGCGCTTCAAGCCCCCTTAATCTGTTCTGGTACTCGGTGATTTTCTCGCGGGTCTTTGCAATCTCTTTGTCGATACGTTCAATTTTGTTCATAGCCATCAATAAATTTCTCCTTTCTTTGCTCAAAAATATGTTAATTCCAGTTCATCAGCCCATAGCCTTTGATACAGGAGTAATTGACGGGGTAGCTCTTTATCTTGCAGGCGTCGCCGGAATTGCCCTCGACGGTATAGACGCGCTCCCCGTCCGTTCCGATAACAAGCCCCACATGGTCTGCGCTCCCGTCCCCGTCCCAGTCGAAAAAGATAGCGTCGCCGGGGGCGATATTCTCATAGCCCCTCGCGCCCCATTGCCCGCGTGACTGGAACCAGGGTACGCCCTGTGACTGGCACCCGGCAAAGCGCGGCTCGCTCTTTCCGGCTTGATTGTAGCACCATGAAACGAAACAGGCGCACCATTCCACGCGGCTGTTAAATCCGTACCAGCTCCAAAAGGGTCGCCCGCCCACGTTGCCGACTTGCCGCTTCGCAAGGTCTACAACGGCGGTGTTGCCGGGGCGTGTGCCGTTTACAAGCTGTACGCCGCTTAAATCCTCGGACGCGCCCATATCGGGGGAGCCGCCGCCGAAAATCAGCGGTTTGTTTCCGCTTGTTTCCAGATAGACGCGGTACATTTCAAGCTGCTGTGGCGTTAGAAGTTCCTCCGCAATCTCGGAAATGGGCTTGTTCGTCAGCTTCACGTTGAGGATATGGTACTCGTAGGGTACTTCCTCGGTGGTCGTTTCCCCTGTTTCCGGGTCTGTGCTTGTTTCTGTGCGGTAGCGGATTTCCGTTTCTTCTGTCAGCGTCAAAGTGTACTGCATGGCAAAGACGCGATTTAGCTCTGCCTGTGCGCTCTGCGGGGTGTAGGTCTGTAAAAGGGCGGTGAGGTAGGACGCTAACTCATGGGGGTTATGCCCGATACTGTCAAGGTCATAGCGGTATTCGTCATAGCCGGGGTGGGTGCTTTCGATATTGTCAATCTGCTGCTGAAGCTCGTTTTCCTTTGCGGCATAATTATTTTCCGTCGCCACAAGGTCGCTGTCCTCCGACGTGTAGGAAGTCCCAAGTATGCCGTTCATCAAGCCGGAGAACATGGAACCGCAAGAGGAAAGCCCCGCCGATACCATGATGAATAAGAGCAGCGCGGCAACGGCGATACATACGCCCGCCGGGTGCCGCCCTACAAAAGCGATTGCCTTTTTTGTTTCCTCGGCGGTCTTTTTTGCCGCCTTGCGGGTGTTCTCTGCGGCTTTCTGCGCCGTTTTTGCGCCGCCTTTCCTTGCCGACTTTGCATACTGCCGCTTGATTTGCTGCTTCTGCATGAAGCGGGAAAGGGGATTGCCCGCAATCTGCGGATTGTCATGTAGGGATTTATGGTACTGGAAATCCACATTCGCCTTGAACGCCGCTTTCTCTGCCTTTGCCGCCGCCCGGTAGGGTTTGAGCTTGTGGCTGTGGTAGCCCTCCTTGACTTTCCGCGCCCCGTACTTTGCGCCGCGCTCTGCCAGTTCTTCGGATTTGTGCGCCCCCTCAACGCCGGAATTGTCCTTTTCAACGGAATGTATCTTGTTGTGGACGAAAATACCCGCTTCCTGTGCGGGGCGGGATAGCGGGTTATTGTGGGGCTTATTCTTTCCTATGGGCTTTTCCTGTTCCTCAAAATGTAGGCGGGTCTTGCCTTTCCCGGTGGCTTCATCAAAGGTGCGCTCCCGTACAAGTTTCTTTTCTTTGGGGATAGCCGCCTTTGCCGCGTCCAGACGGTCGGCTGCTTTGTCCGATTTTCGGATATACCTTTCAAGCTCCGGCGTTGCCCGTTCCTCGTCGGTAAACTGCAAGCGGGAAGATTTTTCTTTTGCTGTGGCTTCTGCCTGTGCTTTCCTCGCCGCCTTTTTGCTCGCCTTTCTGGTACGCGCCCCGTCGATACGTTCCAAGACGCGCTCGGCTGCTGCGGTGTCCTGTTCCCGTTCTGCCCCCGGCGCATGGGGAAGCGGCGGCGTGTCGGTTAAGGGCGGGGAAGTTGCGCCGCCCGGTAGGGGCTGCGCTGCCTGTTCCGGCTGCGGTGGGGCTTCGGTCTTTGCAAAGTCCGCGTCCCTTATCCGCTTGCTGATACGTTTCTTTTTCCCGGTAGCGGCGTTTACCTCGACAGCCCCCTCGCGGGTCATTTTCTGCGTGACTTTTTCACGCGCCTTATATTGTTTTATGTGTCTGTCCCTCCAATCCGCGCCCTTGCAAGGGCGCAATACTCGGCGTTTATCTCAATGCCTATATAATGCCTGTCAAGCTGCCTTGCGGCTGCCCCCGTCGTGCCGCTGCCGAAAAAGGGGTCAAGCACAACGCCGCCTTTCGGACAGCCCGCCTTGATACAGGTTTCGGCAAGTTTTGGCGGGAACGCGGCGAAATGCCCGCCCTTGTAGGGAACGGTATTGATAAGCCACACGTCCCGCCTGTTCCGCATGGTCGGCATGAGGGCTTCGTCGTAGTAGCTGCCGCTTCGCGCCCGGTTAAGCCCCTGTACGTTCCCCTGTCCGGGTACTTCGTCCGCATATTTCTGTCCCGCGCTGCGCCCGGTGCGGTACCGCGCCGCCGTTGTGGGGGCTAACGGCTCGGCTATGGCGGCTGCGTCATAAAAATACTTCTTTGACTTCGTAAGCAGAAAGATATGTTCATAGCAGCGGGTAGGGCGGTCTTTCACGCTCTCCGGCATGGGGTTTTCTTTCTGCCAGATAATGTCGCTCCGTAAATACCACCCGTCAGCGCGTAGGGCAAAGGCTAAAAGCCAAGGGATACCGATTAAGTCCTTTTGTTTGCAGCCGGAAACGCGGTTGTTTCTTGCAATCTGCTGTCCGTTTCTGCCTTTCGGGTTCTTCGGGTCTGCATGGTAGCCTTTATTTCCTGTGCCGCAGTAGGTGTCCGCGATATTCAGCCAGAGCGTACCGTCAGAACGCAGTACCCGGCGCAGCTCGCGGAAAACCTCGGTCAGCCTGTCAATGTACTGCTCCGGCGTGTCCTCCCGCCCAATCTGCATATCAAGCCCGTAATCCCTAAGCGCATAGTAGGGCGGGCTTGTGACGCAACAGTGTACGCTTTCCTCTGGAAGCTCCCGCAAGGCATAGAGCGCGTCCCGGTTGATGATTGTGTCAGTTTTCAGCCCGTTCATGCTTCGCCCACTTCCTCCGGCTTCGTCGTCATTACCCGGTAAAGCTCGGTGTCTTTCGGGAAGCGGTCTACAAAGGGCAGCACCACGTTCCCGTAGAAGATAAGCCCCTCGCCCGCTTCGGTGTGGGTGACATACTTCATCTGCTGCGGGGAGATGTTGAGCTGCTTTGCAAGGATAGCCCGGTCGCCCGCCGCCTGATTGAGCATGAGGACAAAATCAGAGTTTTCAAAGATATTCTCCACTTCGCGGGAAGCAAGCAAATCTTTGACGTTCTGCGTGATTGCTGTGGGTATGCCGCCCCATTTTCTGAAACGCTTCCAGATTTCAACGGAATAGGCGGCGGTCTGTTCCTCTTTCAAGAGAAGATGAAATTCGTCCATAAAATACCGGGTGGATTTCCTTTCTGCCCGGTTGACGGTGACGCGGTTCCATACCTGGTCCTGCACAATGAGCATACCTAATTTTTTGAGCTGCTTCCCAAGCTGCTTGATGTCAAAGCAGACAAGGCGGTTTGAAAGCTCTACATTCGTCCTGTGGTTAAAGACGTTAAGGCTCCCGGAAACATAAAGCTCCAACGCCGCCGCGATACGCGCCGCTTCCGGCTCCGGCTGCTTCAAAAGCTCGTTGTAGAGGTCGCCCAAGATAGGCATTTTCTCCGGGTCGGGGTCTGCAAGGAAAGGGCGGTACACGTTCCTAACAGCGCGGTCAATGACGGTCTTATCGACGGGCTGCAAGCCCTCCTTGCCGCCTATGACAAGCTCGCAGAGGGAGAGGATAAAGTCGGATTTCAGCGCAAGGGGGCTGTCGTCCTCGCTGTAATTGAGGTTAATATCCATAGGGTTCACATACTGGGGCTTCCCGTCAATGCCCTTGCCCGTAGGCGATAACCGTATCACTTGCCCGTCAAGCCGCTGCACAAGGGAAAAATACTCTGCTTCCGGGTCGCAGATAATTATGTCGTCGTCGGTAATGAGGAAAGCGTTTGTCATTTCCCGTTTGGCGGCAAAGGATTTCCCGCTTCCCGGCGTACCCAAGATTAAGCCGTTGGGGTTCTTTAGCTGCTTGCGGTCGCAGAGTATCATGTTGTTAGACAGGGCGTTCAAGCCGTAGTACAAAGCCGCGCCCGTCTGGAAAAGCTCCTGTGTGATAAAGGGGATAAAGATAGCGGTGCTTGACGTGGTAAGCCCTCTTTGAATGGGGATAAGGTTCTCCCCAAGCGGTACAGAGGACATAAGCCCCGCTTCCTGTTGGTAGTCAAGGCGGGTTAAGGCGCAGTTGTTCTTCTGTGCAATGCCCGCCGCCGCGAATACGTCATTTTCCAGTTTCCTTTTTGTGTCTGCCATGTTCACCACAAGGAACGTCAAGAGGAACATTCTTTCATTCCGGCTCTGCAAGTCCTGTAAGAGGTTCTTCGCTTCGCTGCCGAAAGTGGCAAGGTCGGACGGGATTATATCCATGTCGTAGCCGCTGCGTACCGCTTTTTTCTGTTCTTCGATTTTCATTTTGTCAAGGTCGGTGATTTTCCGCTTGATTGTCTTTATGGCTTCGGTCTGGTCGATACTGTGGATATGCAGATTGACGATAACGCCCGTTTCCAAGTCCAGAATATCCGATAAGATACGGTCGTTTAATTCCGGCGCAAGGATTTCAAGGAATGAAACCGCGCCGATTTTGCGCCCCATGCGGAAATACCGCCCCTCGCCAAAACGGAAAGAGGACGGGGCGATAAAGTCCTTTGTGGAAAGCCCGGACGGGGCAAGCCATGAAAAATCAAAGGCAAACTGCCCGCCCTCCGGGTGGAAAATGCCATGCAGCATTTTAAGGCGTTCATAGCCTGTCATGGGGCGGGCAGACACGCCCAAGAGCTTAAAGTTGTTGAGTACGTCCGTTTCGATACGGGCAAGGCGGGATTTCGCCGCGCCCAGACTGTCGGCTTCAATGGCAAAGGTGATATATTTTGCTTTGACAAGCCCGTTGTTGCCCTTTGCAAGCTGGTTTTTCAGCATATCCCGGTATTCTGTGCGGATAGAATTGAAAGCGTCCTCCTGTGCCGGGATATTGACCGCCTTTTCCGCTTCGCCGCGCTGCGTCCCCTGATTGATGAAAGAGAGCTGCACCGAAACGGAAGCGTCAAAGTAGTTGAGGAAGTCGCACCAGTTCTCAAAAATGGCGGTCTTGTCGTCTGCCTGTGCAAGCTGATAGTTAATATCTTCAAAGGCGACGGTCTTTGAGTATTTCCGTCCCGTAACCTTGCAGATACCGTCCGGGTACATCTGGATATAAGGGATTGTCTGCTGCGCGGTGTGCGCTTTCCCGTCGCCCTTTGCCTGTCTGATGATTTCCGCAATCTGCTTTTTCTCGGCGCGGGTGAGCTTGCGGGGCGGGTTAGGCTTTGCGCTTCCCGCCGCGCTGTTTCTTCGTGTTTCCTTTTGCAATCGCTGATACCTCCTTTTCAAGTTTTCTCTGCCGTTCTAAGACGGAATAAAAGTTGTCTGTCCTGTATGGTCGTTCTTTGGGGGCTATGAATTTCGTCTGAATGATGTTCTTCACCACCACTTCAAGGGGCTGTCCATGCTTCTCATACATGGCAAAGAGGAAACAGGGCAGCATGACGGCAATCATAGCCATAGACGCAAGGCTTGTGCCTGTGCTGTCTTTGAGCAGAAAGAAAAGCGGCAAGCCGAACAGGAGAGCCGCCGCAAAACATACAATCTGCCGTTTGGTAAGGTTGAACGCTACTTTTGTCTTGACTTTGGATAAGTCTTTGGGTACGGGTACATACGCCAAGTGAAAACCTCCTTTCTCTGGGTTTGGTGTTGCTGTAACTTCCCATAAGGGTAATCAAGGCAAAGGTCAATCTATGCCCTTTGCCCGCCCGTATTATATGGGGGTTATCCGCGTCAAGGTCGGGTCGTATTTTCGCCGCTTCGCTCTGAAAATCTCCACCCTGCCCTTGACACGCCGCTAATGCGCGGAGAATATCGACTTCGCCAGTGCGCCGGATTTGAACAGGGAGAAACAGAGGATAACGGTGTAGGCTGCAAGGGAGAATATCGCGCTGTGCAGATTGTCCGCTATTATCATGTTGTTTACCAGAACCGCGTAAATGCCGACGCATATCATAATGAGGAAGCCTTGAAAACCGATAGCGAACAGGGATTTGAGGTAGTTGTTTCCTATCTGCCCCCATTCCCGGTTCGTCATTGTTGCAAACGGGATAGGCGATACCGAACAGTAAAGGTAAATCTCTATCATGCGCCCGTAGAGGATAACGGTTATCAGTACGGACATGATTTTCATGCACAAGCTCACAAGGCTTGTTTCCATGACAAGTAAGAGCAGTTCGGGGATTTCCATAGCGTCAAGCCCGTCCTGCATGGAAGCAAGGGCGGCGGCAACATCAATCTCTGTGCTGCCGCCGATTACCCCCGCCGCGCCGGAAACAACGTGCTGCGCCATATCGAACACCGCCATAGTGATGTCAAAGGTGTGCGTCACAAGGTAGACTGCCACAAACGCCTTGAACACCCACTTGAAGAACATGGAAGTGTCAACGTCGTGCATATTGTTCTTTTCCGTTACCATGCTGATAAGCTCATAGCATAGGACGTAGGTAATGACAAGCCCCGCAATGGGTACGATTACATTCTCACTAAGGGTCTGTATCATGGAGAATATATTTGCGTTCCACCCTTGCGGGGTCTGCCCTACCTCTGCGGCGATAGTGCCGACTTTCTCGTTTACGTCCCCGAACATAGTTGACAGATTACCGTTTATGGCTCCTATGAGGATTTCCTTTATCCATTCGTTAATCGCGTCAAGTATGCTCTGCATAAGCCTTTACCCGCGCTTCTTAACCGAACAAGCCGGAAAGCAGCGGTACAAGGGTCATGCCGATAAGGGCAACGCCGCCGCCCGCCATAAGCTGCTTCATGCCCTGGCTCTTCGCGCCCGGATTGTCGTTGCCGTAGCCCTCCATGAGATTGATAACGCCCCAGATACCAAGCCCGGCTCCAAGTGCTACAACAAGGGTCTGCAAAACGTCTACTGCGCTATTGAAAAATGCCATAAATAAATCCTTTCTGCCGCGTCTGCGGCTGTCCGGCAAGCGGACAAAAGGCGGTCAGCGTATGCCGCCGCATAAAAAAACCGCCCTCTGGTAAAGGCGGCTGTCCCCGCGCTGCGTAAGTTCTGCGGCGCGGCGGTATTCAGTTGTAGGGGGGTGCGGCTCCTGCCGCTGTGTGCTGCGCCGGAAAGTAGGGGCGCGTATCATGTAGCCGATATTGATATATGTGATTGCTTCGATTCCTCCTTTCGGTGTCCCGCTGTGCTGCCGGACGGGTATTATTCAGACTTGCGGGAAGTGAATAGCTTGCATAGCAAGGTGTTCGCTTCCCGCAAGTTCACAAAGGGGTAGCTGCCGCAAGGCAGCGTAGGGGAAGTGTAGCTTCCCCTGTCCCCCCCTCCCCGGCGGTCTGCCATGCTGTCACTGTTGAGGGATAAGCCCCCGGCGCGTGACATACTCCGTTGCAAAACGGCGGTGTTCCGCTTCCTTTTCCCGCCAATACTCCCATAATGCAGCGTCGGCGGCTTCCGCAACATTCATTAAAAACCGTTCAAGCTGCTTTTGTTTTTCCTCTGCGCTACGTTTCCTCATGGTCTGCGTCCTCCTGTAAGTCTGCTGCGTCAATCTCGTAATAGTCAAAAACCTCGTCGGGCTTGACAATGGCGGGGCGGCGTTTAAGGTGCTTTTCCATGTCAAAGGCGTTCTTCGGGTCTGCGTCGGATAGGTACTTGTATTTCGGGTGTTTCGTTATGTCGAATTTGTCCGAAAAGAACGGGCGCACCCCGCGTAGCTGCAAGATACATTTCCCTCCGTCCATGACTGCGATTTCATCTTCCGTCATAAGCTGCTTTCCCAATTTCTGATAGTTCAGCCCATGCGAAAGCTCCCGCCCCCTTGTTTCGGAAGTGTTGAAGCTGTCTATCGTTTCCTTGCCTAAAATCTCCGATATTTCTTTGAGCGTGGTTTTTTCCTTGCCGCCCAAGAAAAGCGTGGTGTCGCAGTTGCCGACTATGGTATCGGCGTTGTCCTTGTAGATTGCCTTTAGCTGTGACTGGCTCTGCAAGATGATTGACGCGGAGATTTCCCGGCTCCGTATGGTTGCGATTAGTTTCTCAAATTTGGGGATTTGCCCGATATTCGCAAATTCATCAAGTAAGCACCGTACATGGACGGGAAGCCGCCCGCCGTATTCATCATCTGCCTTGTCGCACAAGAGGTTGAATAGCTGTGTGTAGAGAATACTCACGACAAAGTTAAAGGTGTCGTCGGTGTCGCTGATAATCACGAAAAGGGCGGTCTTTCTGTCACCTATGGTGTCAAGCTCCATTTCGTCGGTTTCCATAAGCTCCCGCAGCTCCTTAATGTCGAATGGGGCTAACCTCGCGCCGCATGAGATAAGTATGCTTTTTGCGGTCTTGCCCGCCGCAAGTTTGTATTTTTTGTACTGCTTGACTGCAAAATGTTCCGGGTCTTTTTCTTCCAGACGTTCAAACATGAGGTCAACCGGGTTCTGGAAATCCTCGTCGTCCTCGCGGGCTTCCGACGCATTTATCATTTCAAGCAGCGTCGTGAAGTTCTTCTCGTCCTCCGGGGCTTCATACCAGATGTAGCCGATTAGCGCGGTGTAGTAGAGCTTTTCCGCTTTCACCCAGAAATCCTCGCCGGATTTTTCCCCGTCGCCTTTGGTGTTGGCGATAATGGTATTGACTAATTTCAAAATGTCCTTTTCGCTCCGCAGATAGGCAAAGGGATTGTATTTCATGGATTTTTTGAAGTTAATCGTATTTAGCACTTTGATACGGTATTTGTACCGCTGCAACATTTTCCCGGTTTCCAAAATCAGTGTTCCTTTCGGGTCAGTGACGATATACGACGTTGGAAAATCCTTTGACGTACATTGCATGAGCGACGGTTTCACAAAGAACCGGGTCTTGCCGCTGCCGGAACCGCCGATTACAAGGATATTTTTGTTTCTTGCATATTTCGGCTGCTTCGGTCGGCTGTTCATGGTGAGCCGTTCCGTCTGCGTTAAGGGGATATTGTTCTCAAATACCGGGTCGGTGTACGGCTTTATGTCGTCAGCCCCGCCCCAACGCGCCGAACCGTATTCTGTCCCGCGGCGGTATTTCTTCGCGTTCTTGCCTTTGGTGTAGATAATCAGCCGGACAATGACCGCCCCCGCAATGCCTAAAGCTAAGTCTGCCGGGTGGAAGCTCGGCGCGATACTGGAAAAGGCGGCGGTAAAACCGTCCCCAAGATGTAGCAGCTTTGCGCTTGCGTCCGCGCCGGGGGAGAGCCGGACAGCCGCGCCCACTTTATCAAAGAGCCAGACAAAGAGCAGATACGGGAGATTTAGGATAAGCAGCTTCTTGATTTCCGGCTTCATAGCGATACCTCCCTGTCCTTGTTCTTGACATTTGCCCGTTCCGCGTTTCTGCCCTGTGCAGCTTCTTTGAGGGTAGAGAGCAGCTTTCGGATTGAGGGCTTTTTCTCCTGTGTCAGCTTTTTTGCGGAAAATTCCTTAAAGGCTGCGGTCAGTACGTCCGCGTCCCGCCCCTTGAAGAAAACCAGATAGCGGGGCGGGCTTTCCGTCGCGTCCTTTTTCAGCGCAAAGTCGATACCGTACTTTTTCGCCGTACTCTCAAAGGCTTTGATATTGCCCTCGGTAATCTCAATGTTGGAAACGCCCGCGTTCTGCTTCATAAGCTGCTTTAAGCTCTGCTTGCCCTGTGGCGGTTTTGCAAGCTGCTTTTTGCCCTTTGACAGTATGGCTTTCATTGCCTTTTGGAGCGTCTGCGCGGTCAGCTTCCCGGTCTTGATGTAAAGGGCTATGGTCTTTTCGTTTACTTCGTCCTGCAATTTGTCGCGTCCTCCTTTCGCGTTTCTTTATGGGGCGGCGGTCAGATACGCACCCGCAGCCCGTTCAAGTCCTCGGCTCTGATACCCACAAGATACCAGTTGTCGCCGTACTCAATCCGGGTCGGCTTCCACTTGCCCCGCACGAATACGTCAAAACATTCTCCACAATGCAGCCCGCCATAGTAGCTGTTTAAGTCAAAGCGGATGTCGTAACGGTCGGTGCGCTCGTCAAATACCAATGCTCCTGTCATTTTCTGTGCCATAATAAAATCCTCCTTTTGTGGTTGTGGGTGGTTACAGGCTTTCGCCCTCGTTGCATGAATAATAGTCCGGGTCGCCGTACTGCGGCTTTTTCGGTGACAGTGCGCCGCTTGCCATGTCATGGGCGACAAGGGAAGTGTAATAATTGCCGATAGTGGACGGGGCGTTGAAAAGGGCTGCTTTCAGATATTGCTTGATGTTGCGGATTTTCGTTGTGTTCTCCCGCATACAGTCAAGCACAAAGCGGATATGCTCGCCGTCCAGTTTCATAAACTTAGATTTCACAAGCTCTGCCGGGTAGTCGTCCCCCGCAATCCGTACCCGCTTTCTGGCGGTGCATACGGTTTCAAGCATGAGGTCTACAATCTCGTCAAGCCTGTCACTGTCAAACTTCATGTCCTGTTTGAGAATGTGGTAGTCGATATTGTCCTTGATGATTTCCCGGTATATATCAACTGCGCTCTGTGCTGCCGCTTCCGTTCCTTTCCGTTCCGGCGGCGTAGCCGCTTCTCTGCAAGGAGAGGGGTTAGGGGAAAGGATAGGAATGGAATGGGTACTTTGTTCATCAGTAATTATTTTTTCTTTTTTTGGTAAGTCGGTTCTTTGTATATCTTTATTTAATTGCGTTGGATTTTCCAACGTAGGTTTTTCCAATGTTGGTTTTTCCTGCGTTGGATTATCCAATGTTGGATTTTCCAATGTAGGTAAATCCGGCGTAGGCGGCTGCGGCTGCTCGAATATCACATAGTCCGCGCCCCGCAAGCGTCCTTTCTCGTCGCGCTCCCTTGAACGGACGATATACCCGGCGCGTTCAAGCTCCTTAACGGCTTCGCGGATAGCGTCTATCTTCTCCCGGTTGATAAGGGATAAGCCTTTCAAGGTGTAGTCCCAATCTTCGGGGAGTGACAGCATTTGCGACAACAGCCCTTTTGCCTTTAAGGAAAGCTCCTTGTTGCGTAGGTGGTGGTTGCTCATTACGGTGTAGCCCTTGTTCCGTTCCACTCTGAAAACTGCCATAGTTCATAGCTCCTTTGCTTTGGATTTGTTACGCAGTAGAAGCGCGGTTTCGGGGGATAAGGTATAAATCCCTTTCCGCGCCAGATACGCGCCCGGAAAACCGCTTGTAGCAAGGCTTTTTCTGCCCCTACTGCGTAACAAAGGGCATGAAAAAAGCGGCGTTCCTGTTCTCCCATGTAGAGAGTAAGAAACGCCGCTTCTGCGTCGTATTCAGTTTTTAGTACAATACCCTGCTTGTCCGTCGCTCGAAAAACCTTGATTTTCCAGTGTTTTCAAAAGTATCGTTATCTAACGTCAGCTTTCCAAAGACCAAGTTTCCAGAATATGATAAAAGACATTGAAAGCGGTCTGATAA
>OGLE01001434.1_pt1 | contig 18853 bp, 17 predicted proteins | sample 1572671 | NCBI WGS metagenome assembly OGLE01 (sample SAMEA2581923, study PRJEB24529) | metagenome | biome: Human gut stool | place: China | collected 2011 | reverse complement strand
AATAGATCGGCTGGCCGCCGGAGACGAGGTTGACCTCCGCGTCGGGGGCGTGCTGCCGGAACAGTTCCAGCGCCGCTTCCGCGTCGGGTTCCTGAATGTCCGCGCCGTAGAAGATGTTGATGAATTCCTTGCCGGCCTCCGCAGCCTTGTCCGCAAGAGAGGCGAGAAGCGTGGTGATCTCGCGCGTCGTACCGGCCAGCGCACCGTCGCACAACCCGAGATAATCGCCCGCGTGAATATCGAAGCCGTCAAAGTCCGAGTCGCGTGCGGCATAGGTGATCTGCATGGTCATGACGCCGGAGAGGCAGTCGGTCATGGCCGCTTCGTTTTCGCTCGGCTCCATCGCTGCGTCGAACGCGAGCATGGCGCTGATGCCCTGCGGGACGGTCTTGGTCGGGATAACCACGACTTCGCGCGAAGCCAGTTCCGCCGCCGCCTGCGCGGCCATGATGATGTTCTTGTTGTTGGGCAGGATATAGACGATCTCCGCCGGGGTGGCGTCCACCGCCTTCAGGATGTCCTCGGTGGAGGGGTTCATGGTCTGGCCGCCGGACACGATGCGGTCCACGCCCAGATCCCGGAAGGTGGCGGCCAGGCCGTCACCGGCGCACACCGCCAGGAAGCCGTAGCGCTTCTCCGGGGCGGCCACGCCGCCCTCCATGGCCTCCAGCTCCTCCTCCACGGCGTCCAGATCGTCGGTGCTCTGGGCCTGCTTGCCGGCCGCCAGCTCCTCCGCCTGGGTGCGCATATTCTCGATCTTGGCCAGCTCCAGGGTGCCGTATTTGGCGGCCTCCGTCAGGGCCTGGCCGGGGATATCCGTGTGCACATGGACCTTGAAGGCCTCGTCGTCCTCGCCGATGACCAGGCTGTCGCCGATGCCGTCCAGATACGCCCGGAAGGGCTCGATGGACACACCCTCCTTCTTGCGCACGATGAACACCGTGTCATAGGTAAAGGTGATGTCCTCCAGGCTCAGGGCACCGAAATCCGCCTTATCCTGGGCCTTTTCGTCCTCCTCCACCTGGGGCAGCTCCTCGCCCCGCAGGGCCCGCAGCATGCCGTCGAGAATGATGAGGTAGCCCTTGCCTCCGGCGTCCACCACCCCGGCCTTTTTCAGCACCGGGTTCATGTCGATGGTCTGGGCCAGGGTCTCCTGCCCGGCCAGAATGGCCTGCTCCAGCACGTATTCGGCGCTGGGATTCTCCTGGGCGGCCTGGGCGGCCCGGGCGGCGGCCAGCCGGGACACGGTCAGCACCGTTCCCTCGGCGGGCTTCATCACCGCGCCATAGGCGGTGGCCACGCCCTCGCCCATGGCGGCGGCCAGGGCCGGGCCGTCCATCTCCACCAGGCCCTTGGCGGACTTGGAAATGCCCCGGAACAGCAGGGACAAAATCACACCGGAGTTCCCCCGGGCCCCCCGCAGCAGAGCCCCTGCGGTGATCTTTGCCGCCTCGCCGACGGTGGCGGGCTCGGACTTTTTCAGCTCGTTGACGGCGGTCTGGATGGTCAGGCTCATGTTGGTGCCGGTGTCGCCGTCGGGCACCGGAAACACGTTCAGATCGTTGATGGCCTGCTTCTGCTGGGCGACACAGGCAGCGCCGAAAGCGATCATCTGCTTGAAAGCGCTGCCGCTGATTCTATCTGTCATCTCTTTGTTACTCCTTTGGCCGGGTGCTTACACGGTAACGGAGTCCACGCACACGTTGACCTCGCGGACCTCCACCCCGGTATTCTTGGTGACCACATACTTGACCTCGCTCATGATGGAGCGGCAGACCGTGGCAATATTGACGCCGTTTTCCACAACGATGTGCAGCTCGATGGAAACGGTGCCGTCCTCGTTATAAGTGACCTTCACGCCCTTGCTCATGGCTTCCCGCCGCAGCAGGTGCACCAGGCCGTCGGTCATGCTGCGGTAGGCCATGCCCTTGACGCCGAAGCAGTTGGTGGCTGCCGCGCCGGTGATGGTGGTGAATACCGCGCTGCTGATGGTGATCTCGCCCTGACCGGTTTGAACCTTAATCATAGCTAACTTCCTTTCTATAGACTGCCGCCGGAGGGCGGCATAAGCACAATAATATAGGGTATTATATACTATTTGTCCGGCAATAACAAGAAGAATATTTTAAACAAATCTGCCGATTTCCGTAACATTTTCTTAACATTTGACCAAACAAAGACCATTCCGCCCTGAAAATACGCCCTCTGTGCTATTTCCCGACACTTTTTCGTCTGCCGCCCGGCTACAATAGGGGGCAAAGGAGGGCTTGTCCATGAAACTTCTGCCACTGCCCCGGGAGAAACGGCGGCTGCTTGAACCCCTGGGCCGGGCGGCCCTGACCTGCCTGCTGACGGCCGGCTCCTTCGGGGGCCTGTGCGCCCCGCTGCCTCTGGCCATCACGGCGGCGGCCGGGCCGGGACTGCCGGGCCTGTGCTGCGTGCTGGGCTGCGGACTGGGGGCGTTTCTGTTTCTGCCGTTTCAGGCGGGCCTGCGGCAGCTGGCGGCGGCCATTCTGATCTTTTCCGGCAGCATCGCCTTTTTCGACACGAAATTTTTCCCCCGGCGGTTTTTCCGTCCGGGTCTTGCGGCGGCGCTGCTGCTTCTGGTGCAGTCGGCGTATCTCATCGCCCGGCCCATCCGGCTGTGGGCCCTGTGCGTGTTCTGCATGGGCCTCACCGCCGCGGCCACGGACCTGCTGCTGCGCCGCCGGGACCGGCTGCCCCTGCTGCTGGCGGCGGGGCTGTGCCTTTCGGCGGGGGCTTTCCGAATCGTCGGAATATCGGTTGGAATGTGCCTGACGTGCGCTTTTCTGATGCGCAGCGTCCGGCAGATGGAACCGGCCCGGGGGGCTGCCTGGGGGGCCGCCATGGGGCTGTGCCTGGGTCTGCTGGGGGATGAGCCGGACCTGGCGCCCATGGCGGTGCTGGGGCTTTCCTGCGCCGCTTTGTCCCGGGTGCGTTCCGCCCCTGCCCCGGTGTGTATCGGGACATTCTGGGCCATTGGCGGGGGCTGTACCCTGCTGTTCGGGACAGAGGAGCCGCTTTATCGGATGATCGAGCTGTTTTCGGGCGGAATTCTGTCCCTGCTGCCGCTGCCCCGGCTGAGTCTGCCGCCGGAGAAAAAACGGGTCCAGCCGGAAAAGCCGCCCCGGCCGGACCGCCTGGCCAAGCCCGCCGCCGCCCTGCGGGACCTGTACGACAGCTTCTTCCGGGGCACCGCTCCGGAGAAGCCGGAGAATCCCTCGGTGGTATTTGACCGGGCAGCGGAGCAGGTGTGCCGCCGGTGCATCCTGCGGGATACCTGCTGGCGGCAGAATTACAGCGCCACCTACAACGCCTTTAACGACGCCTGCCCCCGGCTTTTGCAGCGGGGAGAGGCCCAGGCCGGGGATTTTCCCCTGTATTTCACCTCCCGGTGCGTCCATTTGTCGGATTTTGTGGGGGCGGTGAATGTGGAGCTGCGATCCTATCTGCTGCGGCAGCAGTACCACCGGCGGCTGTCGGAGGTCCGGGACCAGGCCCGGGAGCAATATGCCCAGCTGGGGGATATGCTGGCCTCCGCCGGTCCGGCGGTGCCCGCCGGAGCCCAGGCCATGGGCTATGGGGTGGCCTCCTCCCTGCGGCCCCGGCAGGGCCAGAGCGTCTGCGGCGACCAGCTGGATACCTTCGAGGTGGGAGACACCGTGTATCTGCTGCTGTCCGACGGCATGGGCAGCGGCGAGGCCGCCCACCGGGAGGCGGCCATGACCGTCCGGCTGCTGCGGCAGTTCCTGGAGGCGGGGATCGAGCCGGGCCCGGCTTTGAAAACCCTGAACACCGCCCTGTCCCTGCGGGGAGAGAGCGGCGGAGGCTTCACCACCATCGACCTGCTGGCCCTGCAGCGGGCCAGCGGACAGGCCGCCCTCTATAAATACGGGGCCGCTCCGTCCTATCTCAAGCGCAGCGGCAGCGTCAGCCGCTATACCGGCCAGTCCCTGCCCGCCGGGCTGCAGGCCGTCCGGGAGGCCCCGGAGTGCACCCGCTTGCAGCTGACCGCCGGGAGCTTCTTCGTGATGGTCTCCGACGGCATCGCCGACGCCGGAAATGATGAGTGGCTGCAAAATCTGCTGGCCGGATGGAGCGGCCGGGACGCCAACGCCCTGGTGTCGCTGATCCTGGCGGAATCCCGGGGCCGCAAGGGGCTGGAGGACGACTGCGCCGTGCTGGTGCTGCACCTGTCCTCCGGCGAAAAAAAGCCGGTGTAAGGGGGTATATTCCCCTATGCGGCGGGCATACTGAAGCTGTCAAACGAAATCGCAACAGAGGAGGGCATAACTCTTGGTAAAAGGACTTTCCCGCCGGGTCATCGTGGTGGATTCCCCGGACCCGCATATTTTTGAACAGGCCATTTTCATTGTGCGCAACGACGCAGCCGTGGGCAGCGGAGGGGTCACCTCCCAGCAGGTGGTGGACCAGGCCATCCGCATTGCCAAGGATTATGCCCGGACCCACGGCGCACCGCCCCGGCGGCGGCTGCGTATGTCCCCGTGGCTGGCGGCCCTGTTGGGGGGCGCGGTCATCGGCGCGGTGTGGCTGCTGGCCATGCTGCTGTAATACCGCTTTTTTCTTACCATTTTTCTCCTCACTTGAGGGCGGACAGACCATCTGTCCGCCCTCCCTTTTTGCGCGGGTGGCTGGCGGCGGTGGGCAGACATGGGCCCCGCCCTACGAGTGTTCTATCGGTAGACATTTCGTAGGGCCCGCTGCCCTCAGCGGGCCACGTCAACCCGGCAGGTTTGGGCGGACGACCCTACAGGCCCTCTCAGTCGGCTGCGCCGACAGCTCTCCCAGAGGGAGAGCCAAGGCGCGGGGTATAAAAAGGCCGTCCGGCAGGTGCCGGACGGCCTGTTGGCGTGTTCAATTATTCTCCGTAATGGACGTGGAGCAGCTCATGGCAGCGGTCGGGACCGTAGTCCTCCAGCAGGCGGGTGACGATGGGGTTCTTCTCCGCCCCCTTGAACATGGCGGAGGAGTCCGCCTCGTACAGGCCCGCGCCCCGGCGCTTCTTGGCCGCCGTCAGGCCATAGGGCTGACCGGCGCCGCCTACGCAGCCGCCCTGGCAGGTCATGACCTCCACCAGGTGGTAAAAGCGCTTTCCGGCCTCCACGTCGGCGATCAGCTCCTTGGCGTGGGACAGGCCGTTGACGATGGCCAGGTGCAGCTCCTGGCCCTCCACGGTGAGGTTCACCTCACGGATGGCCCCGTCGCCCCGCAGGTCCGTGACCCGGATGGCCTGGAGGGCGTTGTTGCTCTTATCCGGCAGACAGTAGCGCACCACGGCCTCGGCCACGCCGCCGGTGACGCCGTAGATCACGGCAGCGCCGGAGCCCAGGCCGAAGGGCAGGTCCGGAGCCTCCGGCTCCAGCTCCGTCAGCTGGATGCCGGCCTCCCGGATCATATCCACCAGCTCCCGGGTGGTGATGACCAGGTCCACGTCCGGGCGGCCCTCCTGGGTAAACTCGGGCCGGGCGGCCTCCATCTTCTTGGCGGTGCAGGGCATGATGGCCACATGATAGGTGCGTCGGCCGTCGGCGGCGTCCTTTTCCCGGTACTTATCCCGCAGCACGGCGGCGAACATCTCCATGGGGGACTTGCAGGAGGAGATGTTGTGCAGATACTTGGGGTCGTTGAGCTCCAGATACTTCACCCAGGCCGGGCAGCAGCTGGTGAACATGGGGAAGGGACCGCCGTTTTTCAGCCGGGCCAGGAACTCCTGGGCCTCGCTGATGGTGGTCATATCGGCGGCGAAGTTGGTGTCGTACACCTCCTCCACGCCCATGAGCTTCAGGGCCTTCACCAGCTTATCCATAACGTTGGCGCCGGCGGGCAGGCCGAACTCCTCGCCCAGGGCCACACGGACCGCCGGGGCGATCTGCACCACCACCCGGTTCTTGGGGTCGTGGAGGGCCTGCCAGGCCTGGCCGATCTGGTTTTTCACGGTGATGGCGCCGGTGGTGCACACGGCGGCGCACTGGCCGCAGCCCACGCACTTGGTCTGGTCCAGCTTCTTGTCAAAGGCGGGCATCACCTGCAGCTCGCTGCCGCGATGGGCATAGTTCAGGATGCCCTGGCCCTGGAGCTCCTCGCAGACCCGGACGCAGTCGCCGCAGAGAATGCACTTGTTGGGGTCCCGGAAAATGGCCAGACTGGTGTTATCCTGCTCATAGCGCTCCCGGGTGTCCGGGAACCGGACCCGGCTGACGCCGAAGCGCTGGGCCAGGGCCTGCAGGCGGCAGTTGCCGCTTTTGGCGCAGGTGGTGCAGCTGCAGTCGTGGGAGGCCAGCATCAGCTCCAGGATCATCCGCCGGTGCCGCAGCAGCCGGGCGGTGTTGGTGCGGATCTCCAGCCCGTCCCGAGGCTCCATGGAGCAGGAGGCGTCGATCTTGCCGGTTTTTATATTTTCCACGATGCACATCCGGCAGGCGCCGTGGACCGAAAGCTCGGAATAGTAGCAGAAGGTGGGCATGTCGATGCCCGCCTTGCGGATCACGGAGAGGACGTTTTTCTCCCCGTCGAACGGCACCCGCTGGCCGTCTACGATCATGATTCCCTTGGCCATGGTCATACCTCCTCCTCAATGGCGTCGATAGCGCCGAAGGGGCAGGCTCCCCAGCAAGCGCCGCAGTGGATACACTTGGTGGTGTCGATGACGTGGGGCATGCGGATCTGGCCGGAGATGGCGTCCATGGGGCAGTTCCGGGCGCACTTGCCGCAGCCCTTGCACAGCTCGGGGATGATCTCCAGATGGCGCTTGCGGCCATTGCAGATGGGACAGTGGTGGTCCACCACATGGGCCAGATACTCGTCCCGGAAGTAGCGCAGGGTGCTCTGCACAGGCTTGCAGGCGCTCTGGCCCAGGCCGCACAGAGCCGTCTCGGTAATGGTGTTGGACAGATTCTCCAGCGGCTCCAGGTCCTCCATGGTGCCCTCGTTGCCGACGATGCGGTCCAGGATCTCCAGCATGCGCTTGGTGCCCTCCCGGCAGGGGACGCACTTGCCGCAGCTCTCGTTCTGGGTGAAGCTCATGAAGAAGCGGGCAGTCTCCACCATGCAGGTGTCCTCGTCCATGACCACCAGGCCGCCGGAGCCGATCATGGCCCCGATCTTCTTCAGAGAGTCGAAGTCCAGGGGCAGGTCCAGATGCTCGCTGCTGGCGCAGCAGCAGCCGCCGGAGGGGCCGCCGATCTGCACGGCCTTGAACTTCTTCCCGTCGGGGATGCCGCCGCCGATGTCAAAAATCACCTCCCGGACGGTGGTGCCCATGGGCACCTCGATGAGGCCGGTGTTCACCACATTGCCGGTCAGGGCGAAGGCCTTGGTGCCGGGGCTCTTCTCCGTGCCGATGTGCCGGTACCAGTCCACGCCGTTGCGGATGATCAGGGGAACGTTGGCGAAGGTTTCCACGTTGTTGAGAACGGTGGGCTTGCCCCACAGGCCGTGCTCAATGGTGCGGGGAGGCTTCACCCGGGGCATGCCGCGCTTGCCCTCGATGGAGGAGGTCAGGGCGCTGCCCTCGCCGCAGACGAAGGCGCCTGCGCCGCGGTTCACATGGAGGTGGAAATTGAAGCCGCTGCCCAGGATGTCATCCCCCAGCAGGCCCAGCTCCTGGGCCTTGGCAATGGCGGCTTTCAGCCGGGACACGGCCAGGGGATACTCGGCCCGGACGTAGATATAGCCCTCGTCGCTGCCGGCGGCCAGGCCCGCGATCATCATGCCCTCCAGCACGGAATGGGGGTTGCCCTCCATAATGGAGCGGTCCATGAAGGCGCCGGGGTCGCCCTCGTCGCCGTTGCAGACGATGTACTTCTTGTCGGCCTGCTGCCGGCGGGCGCCGTCCCACTTGCTGCCGGCGGGGAAGCCGCCGCCGCCCCGGCCCCGGAGGCCGGAGTCGATGATGTCCTGACAGATCTGCTCATCCGTCATCTCGAACAGGGCACGCTCGAAGCCGGAGTAGCCGCCCTTGGCGATGTACTCCTCGATGTCCTCGGCGTCGCTGGTGCCGCAGTTCTCCAGCACCACCCGGTGCTGCTTCTTATAGAAAGGAATGTCCTCCTGCCGGGGATAGGCCACGCCGTTCAGACGGTACACCAGGCGGTCGATGATCTCGCCGCCCAGAACGGTCTTTTCCAGGATCTCGTGGCAGTCCTCGGGCTTGACGTGGATGTACATAATGCCCATGGGCTCGATGTGGACCAGGGGGCCCATCTCGCAGAAGCCGTGGCAGCCGCTCATCTTGACGTGCAGGCTCTTTTCCTCGTCGGTGTCGTGCTTGAGGCCGATGTACACCGGCAGGTTCCGGCTTTCGCACTCGGCCCGGAGGTTTTCATAGATCTTCATGGCGCCGCCGGCGATGCAGCCGGTACCGGCGCAGATCAGCACGGAGGGGGTCTCCTTGCTGCGGCGCAGGGCCCGCTGGGCCTCGTTGCGCAGGTCGCAGAACGCGTCGCGGGTGAGCTTCATTGGGCGGCCTCCTCCTTCCGGATCTTCTCCAGCAGCTCCAGGGCGCTGGTGGGGGACATTTTGGCGTGGACCTCGCCGTCCACGGTCATCACCGGGGCCAGGCCGCAGGCGCCGAGACAGGCCACCGTCTCCAGGGTGAACATGCCGTCGTCGCTGGTCCTGCGCTTGCCGGACAGGCCCAGATACTCGTAAATGGCATCGTAAATGGGGCCGGACTTGCGGACGTGGCAGGCGGTTCCGGCGCAGACCTTGATGATGTGCCTGCCCTTGGCCTCCAGGGAGAAGTTTTCATAGAAGGTGGCCACGCTGTATACCTTGGACACGCTGATGCCCAGGCGGTCGGCCACCAACGTCAGGTTGGCCTCGCTGAGATAGTTGTATGCCGCCTGGATGTCCTGCAAAATGGCGATGAGGTTCTCCGTCTTGCAGCCATACTGCTCCACAATGGCGGCAGCACGATCAGTTTGGGGGTTCATTCCTTTCCTCCTCTATGTTTCGTTGGAGATTTCCGTTCCAAATCGTTTTTCATTAAACGATTCGTCTAATATTTTATCATATGGGGAAAATTTTCGCAACATGATTTTGTGAAATTTTTCATAATCATGGTAGTTCTTCACAAATAATGAACACAGTGTGCAAGTGTGCGTTTTATATCCCGGCCAGGCTGGCAGATCGACTGCGCCGCACCCGTTTCGGCCAGTTCCTCCGGCGCACCCGGCTGGATGAGCTGCCCCAGCTGTGGAACATCCTGCGGGGCGACATGAGCCTTGTGGGGCCAAGGCCGGAGCGTGCCTATTTTCTATCGGGGGTTTGAGACGTATATCCCGGGCTTTTCCAACCGCATGATGGTGACCCCCGGCCTGACCGGATGGGCTCAGGTCAACGGCGGGTATGATCTGAGGCCGGAGGAGAAGATCGTATACGACATGGAGTATATTGAGAGGCAGTCGGTCCTGCTGGACGTGCAGTGCCTGCTGAAAACGGCTGCTCTCGTATTCACCCACAGGGGAGCCAGATAGATATCCAGCAGATGCTGGGCCTCAGCGTTCTGGCCAGCATCCCCTGCGCCGGCGGGAAAAAGGCGGGGAAATACGGCTGCTGCCGGGCCTATGGCGCCAAGGAGCGCAGGCCCTATCAAGAGAAGAAGCGGGGGGCAAAGGCGAAGTGAACAAGACTGTTTTAACGCTGCTGGGCACGGTCCGGGAATCGTATGACTATGTGCTCATCGACCTTCCGCCGCTGGGCAGCGTCATCGACGCGGCGGTGGTGGCCGCCAAGTGCGACGGAGCGATTCTGGTGATCTCCGACCATCAGGTGCGCTGCCACCAGGCGGTGGAGGTCGTGGACCAGCTGAAAAAATGCGGCAGCCGGATCCTGGGTGTCGTGCGCAACAACATCCACGCAAACGGCAGCGGCTATTATAAGAAGCACTATAAGGACCGCTATCAATAACGTTGGCTTATAGAGCCGCAAAAGCCCTCCCTCTGCCGAACGGCAGAGGGAGGGCTTTCGTGCTTCCCTTCCGCTTGTCTGCTGCAAAAGGACAAAATTCTGCAAAGCTGTACAGCAAACGGCAGGTTTATTCGGAGGAAAATGTGGAGTTTACAACTTGACAGACGGCCCTGAACGTGATAAAGTACACGATACTGGGGTACCAGGCCGCTGCTTGCAGCGAATGGGCCCAAAAGTTTACAAATCCTTCAAACTTTTTATGATATAATGTCCCGAGAGTAAGATTTTTCGGCCCCGCACCTGACAGGAAGGGATGCGCCGGGCCTGGATGATGAAAAAAGATTTTCCAAGTATCTAAAAAGGTAGTTTCTGCGGTAAAGGAGCGCAGTGTGCTATGTGGATGCCGTCTCTTGATCTGGCGACAGGCCTGTGGGCCCGGATGCGCCGGACTTTGTATACACTTTTTTCCCGGCTCAGCCGGGCTGCCCAGCGCTTTTGGATGAGCCGGGCCTATTTTCCCGTTCTGCTGACCGTGTCTGCGGCGTTCATGGCCGCCGGTGAGCCGGTCTATGGCGTGGCGGCCCTGGGGTGCATCGTCATCTGGCTGCTGGCCGCCTGCCCGGACCTGCTGGCCCCGGTTTGCCCGTTTTTCATGGCCTTTCTCATGTCCTCCCAGTGCTATGGGCAGCTGACGGATTTCCTGCCCTGCGCGGCGCTGGTGCCGCCGCTGCTGGTGGCCCTTCTGTGGCACTTCGCTGTCTGGCCGGTGACTCTGCGGATCGGCCGCAGCGGTCTGGGCCTGGCGCTGGTGTCCATCGCCACTCTGCTGGGGGGCTGCGACGTGATCTCCCGGAAGCAGGCCATGGAGCCTCTGTCCCTGTACTATACCCTGGGCCTGGGCGTGGGGATGCTGGTGCTGTATGTGCTGTTCCGCTCCCACCTGACGGAAAAGCGGTCCTATGACCTGCACCGCCGGTTTGCGGAGATTTTCTGCGCCCTGGGCCTGTGCATGGCCCTGGCGGTGCTGCTGGCCTATGGCAAGGCCTGGCTGGCTGAGGGACACATCGGCGGCGTGCTGTACCTGTCCTACCGCAACTTTGCCACCTCCGTGCTGCTGACGGCCCTGCCCATGCCCTTTTACCTGAGCCTGCGGCACCGGGGCCACCTGGCCACCGCCGCCGTGCTGGCCCTGGCCCTGGCCCTGACGGGCAGCCGCAGCGCCCTGCTGTTCGGCGGCATTCTCCTGACCCTGTGCTGCGTGTACCTGATGCGCAGCGGCGTCATCAGCCGGCGCTGCCTGGTGCTGCTGGCGGCGGCCGCCGGCATCGGCATCCTGGCCCTGGGCCCGGCCCTGCTGGAGTGCGTGCTCCACAGCCGCGTAGGCGAGGACATTCAGGACAGCAACTCCGACCGGCTGCAATTCCTGGCCCGGGCGGCGGACGATTTCCTGCGGCACCCGGTGTTCGGCATCGGCCTGTGCAGCACCCGCAACGCCGACGTGTTCACCGGCGTGGAGGGCAGCATGGTGTTCTATCACAACAGCCTGGCCCAGGTCATGGGCAGCATGGGCCTGGTGGGCATCGTGGCCTATGGCCGCCTGCTTCACGACCGCATCGCCCTGCTGCGCCAGGGGAGCCGGGACCCCTTCGTCCGGATCCTGACCCTGTCCTATCTGGGCATGTTCCTGATCTCCCTGTGTAACCCCGGGGAGTTCTGCCCCTTCCCCAACGCCGCCCTGATGGTGATGGTGTTCGCCCAGGCGGAGGAGGCCGTGGGGGATGTGGCCGTTCCGGTGCGGCAGCTGCTGGCCCGCCATCTGGGGGCCCCGGCAGGGTTCCTGCAATTCTGAATCCGATAACCAAAAGGCCGTCCGGCAAAAGCCGGTATGTGGGGGCAATTATCCCGGCAAAGCAGCTGACGGAGGCGGTTCAGCAAAAAAAGCGGTGCAGAACGGGATTCTGCACCGCTTTAGCTTGTCAAAAAAGGACGGCTTGCTCCGTTATTTTTTCAGCTTCAGGCCGTCCTTGAAGGCCTCGCCCACGCGCTCCGTGACCCGGTAATAGCCGTGGGTATAGGGGTCAAAGGCAATGGCGTCCACCCGGGAGATATCCACCTTGCCGTCCGCCATGACCCGCTCCACCATGGCGCCCCAGGCGGCGTTCATCACGTTCACGCTGCCGTCCTCGTTATACGTTGCGATCATCAGAACCGGCTGCCCCGTCAATGACAAACGCAGAGGCGGACCGCTGCCGCCCCCTTACTCCCCTGCCAGATAAGCCGTGGCGTGGTTCTTGTCCATTCTGTAATCACATAACCAGAAAGCCGTGAGGCTTCGGAGGATGTCCGGAGTCTCACGGCTTTTGCTGCGGGGTCAGTCCCGGCAGAAAACGTGGATATCGAAGCTGATGGTCACGTCCAGCGCCGTCAGCGCCGCCAGACGCTCCGCCCCGGACCGGGGCGTTTTCCAATAGTACGGCGTCATCTGGAACAGGGCGTGGATGTCCTCCTGACAGGGCAGATGGATCACCGACTCCACATGGCGGATCTCCCGGTACGAAAACCCGGGATAGGGGGTCTGCTTCACCTGGTTGGGGTAGGGCCGGTCATACAGCACCTGCTTCAGCTCCCACAGGTGCTTCTCCGACGGCACCACATACACGAAAGCGCCCCCCGGCGACAGCACCCGGCGGAACTCCTCGATGGCCAGGGGGGAAAAGCAGTTCACCAGCAGGTCCACCGCCCCGTCCGCCACCGGCAGATGATACGACGACGCCACGGCGAACTCCACGTCCTTCTCCCGCTTGGCGGCCCGGCGGAGGATGGCCTTGGAGATGTCCGTTCCCGCCATGGTCACAGACCGCCCCGCCCGGGCCAGGGCCCGGTACACCCCGCTGGTGTAGTACCCCTCGCCGCAGCCGGTGTCCAGCACCCGGGGAGCCGGGCCGGTGCGCTCCAGGGCGATGCTGCACAGGGCGTCCCGCAGGGGGGCGTAGTAATCCTTGCTCAAAAAGGCCGCCCGGGCGGCGGCCATGCCCTTGTCGTCGCCGGGCATTTTCGAGTGCATCCGGTTGGCGGGCAGCAGGTGGACATAGCCCTCCCGGGCCAGGTCGAAGCTGTGCCCCGCCGGGCAGGAATAGGCGGAAGGCTCCCTGTCCAGGGGCCCGCCGCAGATGGGACAGCAGAATATGCTCATAGGTGTTGATTCTCCGTTAGGTGATATAGTCTGGTCAGTCGGACCAAAGCGGTTCCGGGTATTCCACAATGCTGCACGCGTGGCCAAACTGCTTGTACAGATCGCCCACCACCAGGTCCTGGTCGCTGTCTGCCTGGGGGAAGGTGGTAATGGTGTGGGGGAGCACGAAGATGGAGCACTCCACCATCCAGTTTTCCGAAAGGTATTCCACGCGGATGCACTCATCCACCGGTACCTGGGTGGCGGCGTCGCCGTCGATCCGGCGGAACTGGCCCAGGTTCACAGCCCGGGACTCCGCCCGGTAAACCCGGAGGATCTCCGGGCGGTCCTTGAGCAGGGCCTGGGCAAAATCAAAGGCATCCGACCGCAGAGCGCCGATGCAGAACTCGGGATTTCCGGCCACATAGCCTCCATCCAGGGCATTGGCCCGCAAGGAAAAGTAGCTGCGGATAGGCTCGGCGCAAAAGGCATCGTCCCGGTGGTTGGTGGCGTAGCCGCTTTCCATGCGTCCGAAGTCGCTGGAAAATGCGTCCCAGGCAACGGTCCAGTTCTCACCGGCCCCGGACAGAGTCAGCCGGTGCTCCTCGGAAAAGTCGATGGACTCCAGATTGGCGTCGCTGGTAAAGGACGTCCGGGAGATGTCCCGGCAGGATTTCAGCGCCGTTTTCAGGCCCGCCGTCACCCGGACCGTTCCGTCCGGATATGTCTCCGGCCGGCTGAGGGTGACTTGTATACTGATCCGGGGATACAGGTTGGTGGAGGCCATCCAGCCATAGAGGGTCAGCTCCTGCAGGACCTCCTCCGAACAGCAGACGCTTTCATAGGAGGCCTCCGGGGCGGCGAGGATCGTCCCCATCAGGGTGAAATACTCTGCGGCCAGCGTCCGGATGGCTTCCTGGCCCTCTGCCTCCTCCGCCCACCGGACGGAAACGGTGATGTCCGGATGCTCCACGGCGGCCCGCGCCGTTTCAGGCGGGTCAAATCGCTCCGCCTTTGCCCCGGCAGGGGATTCCAAAGGGTTCTGCCGGGTGGACTGCGCCTTTGCCCCGCATCCGGCCAGCAGCAGGACGCACAGCAGGGCGGCAAAAACGCGGCATAGCATTGCTTTCATACATGCCTCCTTGTCGAACGCGTGGCGCGGTCAGTTGATGGAATCCAGGATGTTGCAGTTATGACCGCCGTACTCATAGGTATCGCCCACCACCATGTACCGGCCGTCGGCGGCACGGGTCAGGGTCAGCATATGGCTCACAATGGCAAACGACGTGCGCATCAGGGGCTGGCGGTCAACAAATTGCAGCCCGTCGATCCGCATGACCTCCGTTACAGGCAGGCGAACGTCGAAGGGGGGCAGCTCCTGGGAAGAGCCGAACTGACAGGCGCGGCCCTGTGCGCCATATACCCGGGACCAGTCCACCTGAGCGGCAAACAGCCTGGCGTCTGCCAGCAGGGCGTTGGTGGTGCAGGAGGAATCGCCCATTTGTCCGGCCATTTCGTCGGCCCGCAGCTGAAAATATGCCTCTACCGCCTGGCGCAGCTCCCGGGAGGGCGGGACCTCATCCGCAACGCCACCCTGGAAAAAATTGGATGCATCGGTATCATCGTCCGTTACCGTCCAGCGGCCGTTGAGCCGGGTTAGGGCCAGCTCCCGGGCGGTAGACCAGTGCTCATCCTGGCAATAGGCCGTATCGGTGATATTGCCCGTGGCCTCCTGGGCATCGATAAGCACCCGGACGCGGATATTATCTGACGCGGACGGGGTCAGGTTCTCCAGTGTTGCGGCAGCGCGGGTCCGGAAGCTCAGATCGGAGGACATCATGAACGCATAGAAACGCAGTTCGTCCACCATGTCATCGGTGCAGCAGGGATGCTCCTCCACGGTCATATCCGGCGCGGCCCGAAGGGAATAGGCCAGGGTCATATAGTCCCGTACCGCATCCGCAATGCCGTCCTCACCCTGCTGTCCCTCCGCCCATTGAGTCGTAACGGTCACGTCCGGCTCTACAGCGGTCCGCTGCGTCACCTCCGGGTCCGACGGGTCCACCCAGGCGGCCCCGTCCCACACCTTGTCCGCCCGTCTGGGGGGCGCTTCGTAGGGCATGCTGCCGAATATGGTGGTCCGGTAAACCGGTTCGTCGAAGCCGTCCTGAGCCGGAGGTCCCCACTGCTGTCCGTCGTCCGCTGTTCCGGCGGAATCCTCCGCCTTTGCCCCGCACCCAGCCAGCAGCAGGACGCACAGCAGGGCAGTGATGATCTGCAAACAGCGCTTTGACATAACCTTCATTCCTTCCATTTCGGATTTGGATCGGGAGTCTTATGAGCTTTTACAAATCAAGTATACCGCCGCGCGTGCCGCAATTCAATTACAAACCGGTTACAAATGCCGGGAATTTGGTTACAACTTGATGACAGAATTATATAAAAGTTACAGCTCCCCCTGGGGCAGGGTGACGTCGTGGATCCACTTGCCGGTGCGGATGCGCAGGGCGCACAGAGGCACCTTCAGCAGGCTCTCGGCCTGGATGGCCGCGGCCACCAGCCAGTAATTGCTCTTGAACACCAGGGCAAACAGCGCCGTCAGCGGCAGGGCCACCAGCCACTGGGGAGCGATGTCCAGGGCCGCCGACCAGGCCACGTCGCCTCCGGCCCGCAGAACGCCGGTGACGGCGGAGATGGAGTAGGCGTGCAGGGGGATCATCACGAAGGACGTCACCGCCAGGGCGGCGGCAATGGCGGCGGACTGCCCCGCCAGCTTGAACAGCGGGAACACCACCGGCACGAACACCGTGGGCACCAGCGCCAGGGACACCGCCGCCAGCCCGGTCCCCACCAGCAGGGTGAACACCAGCAGTGTCCGGCTCAGGTCCATGACCTCCCGGTGGCTCTGGCCCTGGCCGATGGCCTTGCCGATCATTACCGCCGTGGCCGCGCCCAGACCGAAGCACACCACCAGGAACAGCCGGTTCAGGTTGCCCATCACCGCGTTGGCCGCCAGCATCTCCACGGAATTGTCCGTATAGCCCAGGATCACCGTCAGCAGGCTGTTGCCCAGGCCCCAGGCCGTCTCGTTGAGGATCACCGGGGTGGAGTATTTCACGAACCGGCGCAGCATCTCCCACCCCGGCCGGAAGAAGGCGGCCAGGTCCAGGGGCAGAATGCGGCTGCGCAGGGCGCACACCAGGCAGATGAGAAACTCCGCCACCCGGGACAGCAGCGTGGCGATGGCCGCGCCCTGGATGCCCAGGGCCGGCAGGCCGCATTTGCCGAAGATCAGCAGATAGTTCATCCCGGTGTTCAGCAGGGTGGACACCCCGAACAGCTTCATGCCGAAGCCGGGGTTCTCGGCGCTGCGCATGGCGCTGACATAGATGGACGAGAGCATATTGAACACATAGGAAAAGCCGATGAGCTTCAGATACGGCGCGCCCAGCACCGACAGCTCATGCTTGTTGGACAGCAGGTCCATGATCTGCACCGGCCACAGGAACAGCACCAGCGCCAGCACCAGGGTGATCCCCGTGCCCAGCATGGCCGCCACGCCGATGGCCCGGCTGATGCTCTCCATGTCCTTTTTGCCCCAGTATTGGCTCACCAGGATGCCCAGGCCGCTCTGGACCCCGAACACGATGGAGATCAGCAGAAACACCGGCACGTTGGCGGTGGTCACGGCGGCCATCTGGGTGTTGCCCAGCCAGCTGACCATCAGCGTGTCGATGAGGCCCAGGGAGAAGGTAATCAGATTTTGCAGGGCAATGGGCCCCGTCAGCCGCCACAGATACCCGTAGAAGCCCGGTCCTCGTTTCAGATATTTCAGCATATGTCACCTCACAGCATAGGAAAACGTTGATTTTTGTGGTCCAGCAGGGCCTGATACAGCCCGTCGATATCCGCCCGGGTGGTCTCCGGGCCGAAGCTGATCCGGATGACCCCTGCGGCGGTCTTTTTGTCCAGGTGCAGGGCCGACACCACATGGCTGGCCCTGCCCCGGTGGCAGGCGGACCCGGCGGAGATGCAGATGCCCTTGGCCCCCAGGTCCGTGACGATGTTGGCGCTGGGGTACCCCACCAGGGACACCGCCAGGATGTGGGGGGCCTCCCCCTGCCCCACCGGCACCACCCCGGGGATGGACAGAAGTTTCTCCCGGCAATAGGCTTTGATGTCCGCCATATGCCGGAGCTTCTCCGCCAGATTCTCCTGCCGCAGGGCCACGGCCCGGGCAAAGCCCGCGATCTGGGCGGTGGCCTCGGTGCCGGACCGCAGGCCCCCCTCCTGGCCGCCGCCGGGCAGCAGGGGCCGCAGATTCCGCAGCTCCGGTGCGGTATACAGAGCGCCGGCGCCTTTTGGCCCGCCGATTTTGTGGGCGGACAGGCTCATCAGGTCCACACCCCAGCCTACCGGATCGCAGGGGACCTTCAGAAAGCCCTGCACCGCATCGCAGTGCAGCAGGGCGCGGCTGTTTTTCTCCCGCAGCAGGCGGGCCACCTCCCGCACCGGGAAGATGCAGCCGGTTTCGTTGTTCACCAGCATCATGCTCACCAGCACCGTGTCCTCCCGCAGGGCTTGGGCCACCTGCTCCGCCGTCACATGGCCGGTTTTGTCCGGGGCCAGGTACGTCACCTCGTACCCCTGCTGCTGCAGCAGCTTACACGGCTCCAGTACGGCGCTGTGCTCCACGGCGGTGGTGATGATGTGCCGCCCTGTGTGGCGGCCCTGCCACACGGCGGCGGAGATGGCCCAGTTGTCCGACTCCGTGCCGCAGGAGGTGAAGTGCAGGTTCTCCGGCCGGCACCCCAGGGCCCCGGCGACAACGGCCCGGCCCTCCTCCACCAGAGCCTTGGCCTCCCGGCCCAGGGGATACTGGGAGGAGGGGTTGCCGAACTGCTCCGTCAGCACCTGATACATGGCGTCCGCCACGGGCCGGGGCACCGGCGTGGTGGCTGCGTGATCCAGATAAATCATATGCGTTTCCTCACAAATCCTCTGCCGCCGCTTGCCACCGGCGGCAGAATGCTATATAATAAGACACAAGTCTTTTTATTATACCGAATTTACCCGAAAAGTGCAAGGAGAATCCCCATGCGAGCTGCCATTTACACGTTGGGCTGCAAGGTGAACCAGTACGAGACCCAGGCCATGGAGCAGGAGCTGCGCCGCCGGGGCCACGAGCTGGTGGACTTTGAGAACAGCGCCGACGCTTACATCATCAATACCTGTTCCGTTACCGCCGTCAGCGACAAAAAATCCCGCCAGATGATCCGCCGGGCCAGGCGGCGCAGTCCCGGCGCCGTGGTGGCCGCCTGCGGCTGCTATGTCCAGACTCACACCGACGAGGCAAAGACCCTGGGCATCGACCTGATCGGCGGCACCGGGGACCGGATGGCCTTTCTGGACCTGCTGGAGCAGGAGGTCCGGGACCGCACCCCCCGGGTGGCGGTGGACGACTCCCTGCGGCGGCGGAGCTTCGAGGTGCTGCCTGCCGGGGGCCTGGCCGCCCGGACCCGGGCCATGCTGAAGGTGGAGGACGGATGCGTGAACTTCTGCACCTACTGCATCATCCCCTTTGCCCGGGGTCCGGTGCGCTCCCTGCCCCTGGACCAGGCGGTAGCCCAGACCCGCCAGCTTCAGGCCGAGGGCTATCGGGAGCTGGTGTTTACCGGCATCGAGATCTCCTCCTGGGGCCGGGAGTGGAAGGACGGTTCCTCCCTCATC
>OGLE01001411.1_pt1 | contig 19051 bp, 16 predicted proteins | sample 1572671 | NCBI WGS metagenome assembly OGLE01 (sample SAMEA2581923, study PRJEB24529) | metagenome | biome: Human gut stool | place: China | collected 2011 | reverse complement strand
GTTGCGTTCCTGGCGATTGTATCCTCTGTCCTCCGGCTTGAGTCTTGGCGTTTGGCCAGTGTGAGGAATGTGCCCTCATGTCAGTTTCCCGCAATCCTTCGTAATGCGGTATGGCGAAAGGCTGGGCAATGAGGACTACTCCTGTTCAACCCGCTCCATACATGGATCCCTCTTAAAAAATGTAGGAACAATCGAGTGTCCAAATACGGTTTTTACCTCTTGTATGTCAGACAGATATTGAATCGGTTTGGAAAAACAACCCTTGAAGGAGGGCGCACAATGGACAACAAAGGTAGAATTTTTCTTTGCAAATGTTTAATTTTGATAGCTTACATCCCTCAGCTGCTGTATGCAGGCGGTGCGGAACAGAACAGAAGCCCTTTATGGGTGTACTTCCGGTAATGCGTAGTGTGGCTGTGAGCAGGAAACAGATAAACGGACCAAAGCAAAAAAATGGAAATCGTCAAGAAAAATATTCCGGTGCTGGAAATGAGCTGTGCCGTGTGCGCAGCGAATGTCGAAAACAGAGTGCGTACGGTCGAAGGTGTGGCCGCTGCATCTGTCAATTTCGCCTCCAATCAGCTTCATGTCGAATATGACCCTGCACGTGTGACCTTGCTCCAGTTGCAACAGGCCGTGCGGGAGATCGGCTATGATCTGATCGTGGACGAAAATCACGCCGAAGAGGAACAGCAACAGGCCCAGCAGAATCATTATCGTGAATTGAAACGCAATACAGTGAAAGCCTGGTGTTTCGCTCTGCCTCTGATGATCCTGGGAATGGTGTTTATGCATGAACGTTGGGCTGCATGGTTGATGCTGCTGCTCTCTTTGCCCGTCTTTTGGTTCGGGCGTCTGTTCTACATCAACGCCTGGAAACAGGCCTCACACCGATCGGCCAATATGGATACATTGGTCGCCTTGAGTACCTCTATCGCATTTTTGTTCAGTCTGTTCAATACGCTTTTCCCGCAAGTGTGGCTCTCTCGTGGATTGGAACCTCATGTCTATTATGAGGCTGCTACGATGATTATTGCTTTCGTCTTGCTGGGAAAGTTGCTCGAAGAACGGGCTAAAGGAAATACCTCGTCCGCCATTCGTAAACTGATGGGACTGCAGCCAAAAACGGCCCGTGTCATTGGTGCGGATGGTTCGGAGCAGGATTTGCCGGTCGCCCAATTACAGGTGGGAGATCGGATCAGCCTCAGACCCGGGGAGAAAATCCCCGTGGATGGAATCCTCTTTTCGGGGAGCACCTTTGTCGATGAGAGCATGATTACCGGTGAACCGATTCCTGCCCGTAAAGATCCGGGTGACAAACTGCTGGCAGGGACCGTCAATCAACGTGGCTCATTTGTGATGGAGGCAACCAAAGTGGGAAGCGATACCTTGCTGGCGCAGATTATCCGGACCGTGCAGGAGGCACAAGGTAGTAAAGCACCCGTGCAACGCATTGCCGATCGGATTGCTGCCGTATTTGTTCCGGTGGTGATCGGCCTGGCCCTGCTGACATTTCTCCTCTGGTTGGTACTGGGTGGCGAAGAGGCTTTTACCTATGGGCTCCTGGCAATGGTGTCCGTATTGGTCATCGCTTGCCCCTGCGCTTTAGGATTGGCTACACCCACTGCGTTGATGGTGGGAATCGGCAAGGGTGCTGAACAGCAGATCCTGATCAAAGATGCTGCTGCACTGGAGCGTATGTGCAAAGTCGATACGGTGGTGTTGGACAAAACAGGAACCTTGACCGAAGGCCGTCCCGAAGTGGTAAAGTGGTTGTGGACTGCAGGTACGGAAGAGCAACACCGCTATTGGCAGGAGCTCTTTTATGCAGCCGAATCCCGATCGGAACATCCCCTGGGAGAGGCTGTGGTACGTTATCTGGAGCAACAGGGGACTCACACGTGTCCTTTGTCCCTGTTTGAGAGCTTGACGGGTGAAGGTGTTGAATTCAAGGCGGAAAGTGCCGCCCGGAGCGATGTGGAATCCTCCGTCTCACCGTCGGCCTCAACTCCGGTTGCCACAACGGAAAGCGTAGCGGCTGGGTCCTCATCTGACTTGGGGCAGAGAGCAGAACAAACGTTTTGGATCGGCAGTCGTAAACTGGCAGAGCGTTATGGGGCAGAAATGGAGCCATCGTTAGCCCGGGAGATTACGGCCCATGAGCAGGCTGGATGTACCACTGTCTTGGGCGGTTGCGGAACCCGACTGTTGGCTGTCGTGGTGATTAGCGATCGGATCAAGACAACCACGCCGGAAGCTTTGAAAGAGCTGCGTCGTGCCGGTATAGAAATCTGCATGTTGACCGGCGACAGCCAAAAAACAGCCGCAGCAATTGCCAAAGAGCTCGGCATTTCACAATTTCAGGCAGAGATGCTGCCTGCGGACAAAGAGCAATATATTCGTCGGTTGCAGGCTGAGGGGCATACGGTCGCTATGGTCGGAGACGGTATCAACGATTCGCAAGCCCTCTCGTCTGCAGATGTCAGTGTCGCTATGGGGCGGGGAACGGATATAGCGATGGAGGTGGCCATGGTTACTTTGATCACCTCTGACCTGAAATTACTTCCTCGGGCCTACCGGCTTTCAAAAGATACCGTACGGGCAATCCGCCAGAATCTGTTTTGGGCCTTTATATACAATTTGATAGGCATTCCGATTGCTGCCGGCGTACTCTATCCGGTGTGTGGACTGTTGCTGAATCCGATGTTGGCCAGTGCGGCGATGGCTTTCAGTTCGGTCTCTGTGGTGATGAACAGTTTGCGGTTGCGTTGGAAATAGAGAGCTGAGGTTTGTCCCGGTCGTGGATGTGCAAGGTGTGAACCTTGGACGGGAAAACAGATCGGGTTGCAAAGTCTAGACCTCGGGGTGAAAACAGATCAGGTTGCAAGGTTTGAACCCCGGGCGAAAAAAAGTCGAGTTGCAAGACCTGAACAATAAATACAGACTTGAATCGATTAAGTATGATATGAGGGGTAAAAGCTACGTTAGGCTGCAACCCGAAATAGTATATGTGAAACCAGAACTATTAATCAAAAAGTTATGAAAACCAGCAAGTTTAAAACAAATGCAAAATGTGACGGCTGTGTAGCCCGTATAGCTGATAAATTAAACGAAATTGTACCTCGTGAACAGTGGAACATTGACCTTTCGACAACGGATCGGGTGTTGACCGTTACGGCGGATGTTCCCGATGAGAAGATCATCGCTGTGGTGGTAGCGGCTGGTTATAAAGCGGACAAACTTTAACGATTTCCCCATCTTCGGGAAACGCACCATCCTCTGAAAGTTTGAATCCCGTCCTGGCATGGAGAATTCCGTATCCTGCCATGGAACGTTGCTTGCAGATGTGCCGGGAACAGAGCTTGTGTGATGGGCCATGATGTGCCACTGTCGATCCAATGCAATTGCGATCCGATACGATCGGTGTTTGTATGCGGGTGATGGTGGGGTGCGGCTTGTGATCAGGGTGGCTTGTGATCCGGTGCGGTTGGGGTCAAGATGTGGCTTGAACCGTTGAGCAAATATGTGTGCGGCCGTATTGATGTGGACCGCAGATCTTTCGAGCTGTGGATGGTCCGGAAGAGTCGTACAGGAGAGATGAAGAGCCCAGAATCTGCATGTGTCGTATAGAAAAAACGGTTGCGTGTCAATGCCGAAGCGTTGCGGAGGTTAAGTTGTGGTGTGTTTGCGGCATGGTGAAAAGCTGCGGCGCATTTGCAGTGCGTTAAAAGGATATGCGATCCATGGTGACCGGTCAGCATGCTCCCCAGCGTGGCATGTTCCTCAGCGTGGCATGTTCCCCAGCGTGGCATGCTCCCCAATGTGGCATGCTCCCCAATGTGGTATCTTCCTCTCCCGTTCGTTGTGGAGTTGTAGCGTGTGTTTGTGTACGCAGCGAAGATGTAATGCGTATTGGTCATGGAGTGGAAGGACACATATTCGGGAAAGTCGGGGGATGAATGTGTGGTGTTGCCAGGATACCCGGAAAGTGCCGAATGCGAATGAAGCGTTCGGGCGATGGCTTCATGTCGGGTAAGCGGAAAATCTGTTGTGGAAGCATTGCTGTTGTGGAGCGATAGCAGATCCGTGTTGGGCCTGTAATAACCCCGTTGGTGAATGACTGCTTCCGTGGCGTCAGAATGGCAATGTGTCGTTTGTTTGGTTAAATTTGTAGCGAACAGTCAAATTTGAAAAGTCTTGTGAAAGAGCATACAGTGAAAGTGGTCGATTCGTTTGAAGGTCATGATGACGAAGCAGTCTTCAAAAGTATTGTGCTGACGGCAGAAAACCCCATGTCGTTTGATATCTACGTAATGCCCCAAAAGATCCATGGTATGGGCCTGTGTATCTGCCAACAGGGTGAGGCTGTCATCTCAATCGATAAAAAACAGTATCCGATCCGCCAACACGATATGGTCATCTTTCTGCCCGGGGCAGTGGTGCAGCCGGTCAGCCGTAGCGATGACTTTGCGGGATGTGCTTTAATGCTGAAGATCGATCGGGTGATTGATGTCGATCCGTCGATGGGCGTGCAGCTCTATTTGGCCGTGCGGGATCAACCTTGCGTCTCCCTGACGGAACAGGATATGCAGGCAATTTTTGAGGTGCGTGATTTGATCCAAAAGAAAATAGCCTATAGCGATAACCCCTATTACAAAGAGATCATCGAAAATTTAATATTGAACCTCTTTTATGAAATTGGGGCGATTATCAATCGTGGAAAAACGCTCGAACCCCGTAAAACCCGCAGCCGTCAGGAAGAACTGTTCGAAAATTTCCTCTATTTGGTCGCTACCTATTACCGAACACATCGTGATTTGGGATTTTATGCCGAACAAATGTGCTTGACCCCAAAATACCTGTCGGCAATCGTTAAACTCGTCTCGGGATCCAGTGCAACCGAATGTATTAACCGTTCGGTCATTCGCAATGCAAAGGCTCTGTTGGAAACTTCACAACTGACCGTACAGCAAATTGCCGATTATCTCAATTTCCCCACCCCCTCATTCTTTGGCCAGTATTTTAAAAAACATGTGGGAATGACCCCGAAAGAGTACAGAATGCAAGCCCATTAAAACCGCAGAAAGTTCCTGCTACGGTGGTCATTTAGGACAAAAAAACGTACCTTTGGGAAAATTTTTCAAACGAGAGTATCGTGGAACAATTTTCCCTATATGGTGTAAAGTGGGTCAGGACGCTGTTTTGTTGTGTCCTGTTTGGTTGCATCTGTTTGCCCCTGTCCGTTTCGGCAAGCTGTATCAAGCCCTCTGCCGATGCATTCCCATTCACACCAATTGCCGATCCGATGTTCCAACCGGATACTGTGGCCGGTGATACCCTGGCTCTGGACAGTGCAGTACGGCTGAACGGCTGGCAACGCTTCCAGCTCAAGGTCGATCGGATGACCCAAACCCGACTCTATAAAATGACCTATGTGGCGGTGCCTTTGATTGTGGCCGGTGTGGTCCTCAACGACCAGCGATACCATTTCGATGCTCTGCGTGATTCCTATATCCCTACGTTCCGATACCATTACGACGACTATCTGCAATATGGACCGATGGTATTGACCTATGGCTTGAAACTGGCCGGCGTGCCGGGACGCAGCTCCTGGGGACGTATGCTGGTATCCAACGTCTTCTCTGCGGCATTGATGGCCGGCTTTGTCAATACGTTGAAGTATTCGGTCAAACAACCCCGCCCAGACGGATCGGGTAACAACTCATTCCCTTCGGGACATACCGCTACAGCCTTTATGGCAGCTACCATCCTGCATAAGGAGTATGGCCTTACCCACAGCCCCTGGTATAGTATTGGCGGATATATGACCGCTACGACAATCGGCGTGAGTCGTCTGATGAACAATAAACACTGGATCTCTGATGTCCTGGTCGGTGCCGGAATCGGTATCTTGTCAACGGAATTGGGTTATTATTTGACCGATCTGATCTATAAGGATCGGGGATTGCGCCGTCCCGATCGGGATGACTCCCATTTCAACTATGACCGAAAAGCCTCGTTTTTTGGCCTATACATGGGGTTCAATTGGGCTGGGAAAAGCATGGCCTATTTTAATCATGCCGGAATCAAGGTCTCTGCGGGTGCAATCTCGGGTATAGAGGGTGCGTGGTTTATCAATCGATATATCGGTATCGGAGGTAGGGCAACCATTGCCAGCATGCCGATGGCTGTGAGCTTGCAGGATAATCAGATGGTGGATGGTGAGGCGTTGATGAGTCGTCTGGAACGTATCGAAATCTCCTCTTTGAAGGTCTCCGAAGTGATGGCCGGTGCCTACTTCTCCTATCCTCTGTCCAAACATTGGTCCGTTGGGTCGAAACTGCTGTGTGGTACCTATTCCATTCGTAAAAACCGGGTCAATGCCGTACTGAATCCTGCCCAGCAGGAGAGTACTCTGCCAGTGAATCTTCCGGTGGCACAGCTGTCAAGAGGCGTTACCGAGTCTCAGCAATTGGCCGACGGTTTGGAGGAGGGGCAGACTCGTCAACCTCTGATGGAGATCGGTTCCAGTGAAAGTTTCGGATTCGGCACCGGACTGTCGTTCATGTATCTGGTGGGCCGAAATCTGGGTGTCCGCCTTTTCTACGATATTAGTTTCTCACCGGTGCACTTTAAAGCCAAAGAGTACAACATGGACGGATCGGTGCAAACCAGCAGTATCAGAGATTTTAACTACTCTTCTACACTGGGAGGATCAGTCTGTATCCTCTTCTTTGGCAAGGATAAGAAAAAAGCAAAATAACGAAAACTTCCAGCTGTTCGTGCACTTGTGTGTGTACTTGTGCGCGTAGTGGCGTGTGTGCCTGTTTGCACAGCCATTCGTGGACTCGGTTGGGTATCTGTTGTTGTACTCGGTTCTGAGTAGCTTGTATGTGTAACCGTTCGTGTATTCGGTTGTGTGCTCATTGGTGTGTTCAGTTCTGTCGTAACTCGTGCGTATGCAGCTGCTCATGCATCTGCGTGTGTACTTGTGCGCGTAGTGGCGTGTGCCTGTTTGCACAGCCGTTCGTGGGCCGATGATAGGCTTTTTACTGGCATTTTATACGATCCTGTGCGTATGAAGTGCCACTTCTGTTTAGATTGTCATGGTTGTGAGAGGAGCCTGGAGTCCTTGTGACGTTTGGATCGCCAGAATGACAGGATCTCTTTGATAATTGCCTTCGACAACCTGATTAGGCAACGTATCCGATTGCCTCGCATTCGGGGCTGTCACGTATCCGAGTTCGCTCATCGAAATGCAGGCCTCAGTGTGTTATGCCTATATATTACTTTGAACCCCAGTAGAGGAACAACATACCGATCAGCACCAACAGCAGGTCGATCGCCTTGCTGCGCAGATTCTTTTCACGAAACAGCAGCGCCCCGAACAGGAACGAAACGATCACACTGCCCCGTCGGATCATGGAGACCACCGAAATCATTGAACCGTCGAGACTCAGCGCATAAAAATAGACAAAGTCGGCAGCGGACAAAAAGATCGAGATCAACGGTATGCTCCAGTGCCAATGAAAAGGTGAGTTTGCACGGTGGGGCCACCAAAGAATCAGCAACACGATGGTCATGATTCCCAACTGGTAGAGGTTGTACCACGACTGTACCATCATCGGGGCAAGCTGGCGCATCAGGTATTTATCGTAGAGTCCGCTGACGGCTCCCAACAGGGCTGCCAGGACGATGCAATAGATCCAGCGGTTGTGCCGGAAATCGATCCCCTCCTTGCGTCCGGAACGGCTTAACATCAGGAAAGAGATACCGGCCAAAATGACACCGATCCATTGGTAGAGGTTGAGGCGTTCGCCGAAGATCAACAGCGCTCCGAGCAGCACCGTGACGGGACGGGTTGCGTTAATCGGGCCTACGATGGTGATGGGCAGATGTTTCAGCCCGAAATAGCCTAAGGTCCAGGAGCTGAGAACGATCAGCGATTTGAGCAGGATCAGACGATGCACCTCCCAACCGGCTGAGGGGACATACAGAAGCGGATGGGTGGCCATTTGTTCGGGCCGCCAGGCCGACAAGAGTATGAACGGCAGAAAAATCAGCGACGAAAAAAGCGTGTTGAGCAGCAGCACGGGTAATACCGCATTGCCGTTGAGCGACTGTTTTTTAAAGACATCGTAGAAACCCAGTAACAGGGCGGATAAAAAAGCGAGCGCCAACCACATAGTCTTCTTGAATTTAGCGGGCAAATTTAGTGGAATTTTTCCACTTTTAGTTAAAAAGTGGCTATCTTTGAGAGATTTTGACCAAACGAGGTGCTTCGTGTTGTGACTTGTCTCGATAAGCCTTGCGGTGCATTAGTGGAATGCATTGTCATGTAGGTTGTTATTGGGATGCGTCAATCGATCGCTTCAAGGTGGTGGAAGGTAGGCCAGGGGCAAAGGTCATGGATGGTAGAGCCTGAATGTCGGCCACCAAGATGCTTTGCATGAGGCGAGACCGATCGAGACACGGCGGCAAAATATTGTTCCGAGTTTGGTGCGGCCGATAGCCATGAACCGTAACTGGGAACACCAAATAGCAGGAAGAGCTTTTGTCCCGGATCGAAGATAAAACGGAACCTTTTAAAACGATAAATACAAATATAGATTAACTGAACATGCAATCCGAAAACAGTCAACCCGAAAACGAGCAGCCCGTGTCACTGCCCGAAAACGCTTATCGAGAACTGAAACCTGGTGAGGAGTATCATCCTGTGATGCCGGCTTCGAGTCGCCCGCGCGAAGCAACGGTCTATTCCGTTACTTTTGGTATCGTGATGGCGATCATCTTTTCGGCCGCTGCTGCCTATCTGGGCTTGCGGATCGGCCAGGTCTTCGAAGCCGCTATCCCAATCGCCATTATCGCCGTGGGGGTCGGCAATTTGACAGGCCGAAAAAATATGTTGGGCCAGAATGTCATTATTCAGTCGATCGGAGCTTCTTCCGGAGTGATCGTCGCCGGAGCCATCTTTACGCTGCCGGCTCTGTATATTCTGGGGCTTGAGGCCAAATTCTATCAGATTTTCCTTTCATCACTCTTTGGCGGTCTGCTCGGTATCGTTCTGTTGATCCCGTTCCGCAAATATTTCGTCAAGGATATGCAGGGACGCTATCCCTTCCCCGAAGCTACTGCAACCACCGAGGTGCTGGTCTCGGGCGAAAAGAAGGGAAATCAAGCTAAACTGTTGGCTGTGAGCGGTCTGATCGGCGGTCTCTACGATTTTATTATCGCCACCTTCGGCTGGTGGACCGAAAACATCTCGACCCGAATCGTTGAATGGGGTGCTGTTTTGGCCGATAAAACCAAATTGGTCTTTAAGGTAAATACCGGTGCCGCCGTGTTGGGTTTGGGTTATATCATCGGGCTGAAATATGCGGCGATTATTTGTGCCGGATCTTTCACCGTATGGTTTGTGCTGATCCCCTTCATTTGCCACTTTGCAGACGGTCAAACCTTGGCAGTAGGCGAGGGCGTGACCACCTTGCTGCGAGATATGTCGCCCGAAGATATTTTCCTGAATTATGCCCGCCATATCGGTATCGGCGGTATTGCCATGGCCGGTGTGATCGGAATTATCCGTTCGTCCAAAATTATCCGTCAGGCATTGGGCCTGGCTGTCAGTGAACTCAAGGGTAAGAAAAACGCAGGCGCTGCCTCTACGGAACGTACCCAACGGGATCTGTCGATGAAACTGATCCTTTCGGTGCTGATCGCTACTCTGCTTACCACCTTCCTGTTCTTCCAGTTCGGGGTGTTGGATAACTGGTTCCATTCGATCATCGCTATCCTGATCGTCTTTATTATCTCGTTCCTCTTTACGACGGTTGCAGCCAACGCCATCGCCATTGTCGGTACCAATCCGGTTTCCGGTATGACGCTGATGACCCTGATCCTCAGTTCACTGGTTTTGGTGAGTGCAGGCTTGACCGGTACCGGTGGAATGACCGCAGCCATGATTATCGGCGGTGTAGTTTGTACAGCACTTTCGATGGCGGGTGGCTTCATTACAGACCTGAAAATCGGTTTCTGGCTCGGAACAACTCCCTCTAAACAGGAGGGGTGGAAATTCCTGGGTACGGCCGTCTCTGCGGCAACTGTGGCCGGGGTGATGATGATTCTGAATAAAACGTATGGCTTTGTGGGTGAGGGCGCCCTGGTGGCTCCACAGGCAAATGCTATGGCCGCTATTATTAAACCCTTGATGGAGGGTGGTTCCACTCCGTGGTTGCTCTATTTGGCCGGTGCTGCTCTGGCTCTGATCCTGACCATGATCGGGGTGCCGGCTCTGGCCTTCGCTTTGGGTATGTTTATCCCGTTGGAGCTGAATACCCCGCTGCTGGTCGGTGGTCTGATCAGTTGGTTCGTGGCCAGCCGTAAGGGAAGCGAAGCTCAACAAAAATCCCGTCGGGAACGTGGTACACTGATCGCTTCCGGATTTATTGCCGGTGGAGCGTTGATGGGCGTGGTGAGCGCTCTGTTGAAATATTTCGGCGCCGATTGGTTTGCCACAACCTGGAATGAGTCGCAAGGTGCCGAAATCCTGGCTGTGGTGATGTATGTGGCCATCATCGCCTATTTCATTTGGGACAGCCTGCGGGCAAAACCCGAAGAGTAGCGGCGTGCTAGCATCCCCATTGGTTGAGCCGCACCGCTCGTAATACGTTTAACGGAGGAAAGGTGCAAGGACAGTTGTTCTGCATCCGTTCCAGATCGTTTGAATTTGTTGAATTTGGTTAGTGCTGCTCGGCAATGTGCGATTGGGCTGCTGAGTGTCCACCCGCAGCAATGGAAAGTAATGTGCTGACGAGTGGACATGGAACTGCATCATTTTCTCCGGAGGCTTCTGTACGGCCACGGAGAAGAGTAGTTGACAATAAATGATTTTACAAAAAAACGATATCATGGAGATTACGATTGACAAAGAACGGCTTGTAGAACGTTTTTTACGTTACGTGGCCGTGGATACGCAAAGTGATCCTGAAAGTGAAACCTTCCCCTCAACAGCCAAACAGCTTACGTTGTTGAACCTGTTGCTGGAGGAGATGCTCGTTATGGGACTTGCCGATGTGGAGATCGATCCGCACGGATATGTGACCGGTACAATCCCCGCTACACCCGGTTGCGAACAGAAACCGGTAATCGGATTTATCTCTCATGTCGATACCAGCCCCGATATGACCGGGGTGGAGATCAAACCCCAGTTTGTATATGATTACGATGGGGAGGATATTCGTTTGAACGAATCGCTGACCATGCGTGTGGCCGAATTCCCGGAATTGTCCTTTTTCAAAGGACATACCCTGATCACGACCGACGGTACCACGCTGTTGGGGGCCGATGACAAGGCCGGAATTGCTGAAATTATGACAGCCGCTGAATACCTGATGGCACACCCCGAAATCCCGCACGGTACGGTACGTATCGGATTTACACCCGACGAGGAGGTGGGACGTGGTGTGGACTTCTTCGATGTCGAAAATTTCGGGGCCAATTTCGCCTATACGGTGGATGGCGGTTTCGAAGGGGAGCTGGAGTACGAAAACTTCAATGCCGCAAGTGCCAAAATTGCCGTACAGGGTCGAAATATCCATCCTGGGTATGCCAAGGACAAAATGATCAACGCCCTGCAGGTGATTTGCGAAATCAACGCCCTTTTGCCGGCAGCCCAACGTCCCGAACATACCGAAGAGTATGACGGTTTTTACCATTTGGTGGGAATGAACGGTACCGTGGAGCAGGCCACATCGGAATATATCATCCGTGACCACTCGCGCGAGAAGTTCGAGGCCAAAAAGAGCTATCTGCAAAGTGTGGTCAATCTGCTCGAGGAGAAGTATGGTAAAGGGGTGATCTCGTTGACCGTCAAGGATCAGTATTACAATATGCGTGAGATGGTCGAACCCCATCCCGAGGTGATCGGCCGGGCTGAAAAGGCGATGCGTTTGGCCGGAGTGGTTCCTGTTGTCCGTCCGATCCGTGGAGGTACCGACGGTTCACGCCTCTCCTATATGGGACTGCCCTGTCCGAACCTCTTTACGGGTGGAATGAATTTCCACGGCAAGTTTGAATACTGTTCGGTCGATACCATGTGCCGTGCCTGCAAAACGTTGGTCCATCTGGCCAAATTGTGGGGGGAATAGATGCCCGGACGGTTGGTACACGGTTGGTTCTGTAACTGGCCTGATGCCTGACGAAAACAGGCGTGCGGTATCGCTCCTGAAGGAGTGAACCAATGTCAATGAGGCTGCGTCCTGCCCTGCCAGAAACGGAATTGGGGCTTGTGGTAAATTGATCCGCTGCCAACCGAAGGAGAGTATATATGAATGTCAGAGGCGGGAAAGAACGTTTCGACTGCGCTTTGTGGTACCGGTGAAGGGTAGAATGTGCGCAGGTATTGGTGTTGATTTGGCCTCAAATGCTCCCTGTGTCGAAAAGCAGCGTGCTCTCTGACTCTACTCTTGTCCGAGGAAGGAGAGGATCGTAGGTCTTATTTTGCGGCTTTGTGGCTCTTTTTGAGCAGTCGGGTCATCATGAAGGACTGTTTGTGGAAGATGAAGATCGGCAACGCAACGCCGATTACCAAGGCAAACATGATGAATAGCGTGGTCAGTCCATTGCGGAAAAATTCAACCATCAGTTCGTTTTGGCGTACGATGTCGCCGCCCCGAATGAACTGCATCAAAGCCAATACGGTTTTGTAGGCATACATGCCCGGAATCATCGGCAGCAGCGATGGAAACGAAAAGATCACAGCCGGGCAGTGGATCAATTTGGCACACAACATACTGAACATTCCGATGGTAAAGGCTGCCACCAGCGATGACATGGCAATATCCAATGGCGTGTGGTTGAGCAAATAGTAGCGCAGAGCGTGGCCGATGGCGGCAAGCAGGGCCGAAATAAAGATGGCTTTGCGTGGAGGATTGGAGATGACTGCAAATCCAATTGAGGCTACGGCTGCAAAAATACCGTCCGCTAAAAGTTGTCCGATAAGTTCCCCATTCATAGCATGTCCAGTCCTAAAATTAACATTGTGGCCGAAAGACCTAACGCAATGCAGACAATCAGAATCAAAGCATTGACAGCTCTGGAGATACCTACCAGTACGTGTCCTTCAAGCAGGTCGAAAATCGAGTTGATCAACGGTACCCCCGGTATCAGAAACAGTACGCTGGTACCCAGTGCTGTTTCGGGTGTGGAGCTGAGGTGAAACCAAAAGCCGGTAGCGGCAATCAGTGAAGCAATAAACGAGCAGACCAGAAAAATGGCCATGTGGTTGATGTGTCGGGCGCTCATCTCCTGCCGGATAAAGAAGCCGATCAACGTCGCAACGGCAACGATCCCCATGGCATAGACGTCTCCTCCGAACAGCCGACAGAAGCAGGCATTGGCCGCTGTCACCAGACCCAGTACCCACCAGCGGGACAAACGGGGCTCATGGATGATCTGTTTGTAACGCTCGAGCAGCTCTCGGAACGAGAGGTGATCGTCGTGGGCTTCCCAACTCAATGTACTGATTTGCGAAATGGTGTTGAAATTGAAGGCTGCAGCACCGATTTTTCCAACCGACGTGCGTCGAACCGTATCGTCTTTGGCATGACGGATCGTCATGGTGATGTGCATCTGAAAGATGGTCATATCCACCTTGTACCCAAATGACTCGGCAATACGGGTCACATTACGTACCACTCGGGAGGTGTGTGCTCCGGCTCCCATCAGCGTGCGTGAGAGGTCGAGCAAAAAGTTGGACAGCTCACGAACCGATACCGGATGCTCCTCTGCCGCAATGCTTTGCATACAGTGAGGGCAAAGCAGATCGTTGTAATTGCGTGTGATGTAGTCGAGTTGCTCTTCCGAGAGGGGAATGTTGCAGTGGGTTGCCCAATCTTTGTGGGCTGTGCGGGTCGGGGTGCCAACCTGGTTTGTTTGGATAGCGGTATCGATCGGATAATCGAACCGACTGTTGCAACGTGGACAGCGTTTTCCCATTGAGGATGGTAAAATTGGTAATTCAATTGGCCGAAAATGACCGGATAGACCAGCCTAAACGACCGTTCAGACTGCAAAGATAAAACGTTCGTAAGAAACCTCCGCCTTTCTGTCATCGGATTTTGTCTCTCTGGCAGTTCGGATGTGTCATTTTGTCGATTTAATTGTCTGGTTGTCAGTTGTTAGTGTTGTTTTGTGACGAATTGTTCCAATGGGGCTGTTGGCATGGGTTTTGTCCATTCCTATATCGAATCCGGGAAGGTCCCGGAGGACAAATTAGATAAACAACATAAAATATAAGGAGGACAAAATTATGTTACCTACTAGAAGATCTCAGAATTGGTTACCGGGTATTTTCAATGACTTTTTCGGCAATGAGTGGATGGAAAAGAGTACATCTCCTGCCATCAACATCATTGAGAACGACAAGGAGTACAAAGTGGAATTGGCTGCTCTAGGTCTGACCAAAGAGGATTTCAACGTACGTGTTACGGAAGAGAACCAGTTGGTGGTCACCATGGAGAAAAAACAGGAGCAGAAAGATGAACAGCAAGATGGTCGCTATCTGCGTCGTGAATTCTCGTACTCGAAATACCAGCAGACACTGCTGTTGCCTGACAACGTGGAACAGGACAAAATTACGGCCAGTGTTCAGCATGGTGTCTTGAACATCCTGATTCCGAAAGTGGCTCCTGAGGCTGAAAAACCGCAAGAGCGTTCTATTGAAATTCAATAGTATCGGGATTAGATTGGTTTGTCAAAAATTTGATCGTTCAGATCCCGGGTTCCAACCCGAACAAAAAAGAGGTTTCGCATCGAAAGGTGTGAAACCTCTTTTCGTTGTCGGGAAGTGGGAAGTCAACCCGGTTAATGGAGGGTAGTCTTGGGGGTGTTGGGAAGGAAATGGGAGAGGGATTGGAGCTGTTTTGATCCTCTTTCGGAGGAAAAACCATCTTTTTCTTTGTAGAAGGTTTGCACGAAAGGAAAAAATGATTACTTTTGCACTCGGTTTTAGGGATGGCGAGTTAGCTCAGCTGGTTAGAGCGCATGATTCATAATCATGAGGTCCTGAGTTCAAGTCTCAGACTCGCTACAAAAAGAGGTCACAGTTTGAACTGTGACCTCTTTTTGTGTCTATGGCCTTGCCCTGATGATTCGCAGGGGAGGAGAAAATTAAAAAGTGCAATTTTTTTGCTTGAGAAGCGAAATTTTGCACTTTTTGTCGTATGGGGAATTGGGGTTCCGAAAGCCGACCTTTTTGTGTGAACATCTTTTGTCTGACACTTTTGGTGAATCCCTTCGGTGAACACTTTTGTGTGGATATCCGGCAAAAGGGGAAACGTTTGCTGAGGCAGATTGCCGGCACGGTCCGACAATTTCATGCCGTATGTTACAAGGGTTTAGAAGTAGATCAAATGGTACTGTACCCCGATGCCGATATATGGTTGTATTCTATGTGACGTAATTGCTCCTCCGGCACTTACCCTGATTCCCCAACGTTTGGGCTTTCCAGATACCTCGATCCGTTCGACGACGGTTTGCGTGACGGTGCGGGGATAGACCTCGATACTGCGGGCTTTGACATGGTAACCTTCCATGTCGATTCGATATGTAGAATCATCGGTGAACAGGTAGCTGCTGACCGGTACTGGCAGATAGACCGGTTTGACATCCACCGTGTCCCGGATGGTGTCGAAACGCTACACCTGGACATATTTCGATATTAACAACGTATCCCGAACCGTATCGATACGGACGATCGAAGGTAGGATGTCGTGTTGCAGAATCTGGACGGGCGTTTTGGGCGAGGTCCAACGCCCGATCAAAAAAGCAATGAGACATCCGACTGTTGCAACGGCTCCAACGAGAACATTTTTCATAGATGCAGGATTTTGTGTCGATTCTTGCCAGCTGAGTATGAGATATGTACCCAACCGTAATTACTTTCGTCAATCAGCTGGTCAAAGTCGAAATCACCTTTAGCAATCAGGTCGAACAGTTGTTGATTCAGTTCAGGAGATCCGACTGTAAGATCGGCCGCTTCCCCCTTTTGATGTTGGCTGGTTGGAACCCCTCCAACCGCTTTATTTAATACCGGGCATCGGTATCCACTGTTCACCGTGATCGGATCTTCCCATGCCTCGCGGATCGGATCGAGCAGGTTATTGATCAGAGATGTCAGTTTGACTTTGATCGCAGGAGGCGGTGTGTTGTCAATACCCTTTTGTTAGGCCGTATTCGATCGGATCAACTCGCTCCCGGTAAAATCTTTCATACTTCAATGTATTGATTTGAGATTTTGATTTGGCTGCTTCCAAAGGGAGGTTTTCGATCGAGGCATGCCGTTTTTTCGCATTTCAGCATTCTTGCCACTGCTTCGGAGGTTCGGGTGTGATCCAACTCGCCACGCAGTTTAGCTATTTCGACATAGAGGGAGTCGATTTTTGCATCTTAGCGGTCGAGGTCAGCTTTCGCTCGTCAGCCCGTAGCTTTCGGTCATTGGCACCTCTTGCCACTGGTCGATCAGCTTGCTGATATTGTCTAAAAATGCTGCATTTTTCTTTTCGCACAGCGTGACCAACGTGACCAATCCGCCATTGCTGATGAGTGGCGTGAGAATAGAGGTCCAGTCTATGAATGATAGCGGGTAATCGGATTAAAAATAGGCCGGAATGACCGGCCTGTTTTCACAAAACTGAAATTAACCAGATGACGAATCCTCCAGTAGCGACAAGAACAAGGTCTTTCCAAAACTTTGGTTTTTCATAGATGCCTTTAGCGTTTTTATACTCTTTTTCGGAGCTTTGCTTGATACCTCCGTTTCGAATCATCATGAAATTGTCGTTGAGCGGGGAGAATATGGTTTCTATACGTTTTCGGGCTCTCTTGTAAGCCCAGGTTGGCGGATGCCAGTTTGTCTGGTTTAGCCGCTACGGAACTTCCAAGGTGATATTTGCAACTTCAAAGAGATTCTTATGAATCTCAGTACTGAGATAACCTTTGTCTCCAAACATTATGCAGTCATGATATTCCTAGCGTACCTCCTTGAGGAAAAGAAGGTAATGGACGCTTGCCTCCGTTATGTCATAAGAATGTATAACGCCACGTATTTCACAGACAGCATGGAGTTTATATCCATACTAGTGCAGACCTTGCGAAGCGTAATATCCCCAGTTCGGAGAAGCTTTCGCATTGTCACGTCACATGGCGCAACGCTTCGCCCTTGCGTTCTGGCAGACCTTATGGGTTTGGAATCAATGCAAAACACATCCTCTGAGCCGTCAATGGCGACAGCCACATCCTTGCGGATCTCTTCGGCAAGTCGTGCCGCCTGCTTACGTCGGGCATTGAACTGCCGATGGCTAATCAGGTTTGGCAAATCTTCTTTGCATTCATGATGTAGACGATGGAAAAGGTAATTTTCACTGTCGGATCCGAATGCCTCGTCAGTTATGCCCAAAGCAATGACTTCAAGGTCGGAGAACTTCGGGACAACTCCGCATCGGGGTACATTTCCGAGTTCATTCACACGATTTCCAGCGAAATCCTTGCATATCCCGAGGATTCTGATGAAATTTGCTATGAAGTTGCGCATAAGCAGAATAATAGTAGTTAACGGTGTGGTTACCACTAGTTTACTAATAATCCGCCAATTGTGTAACTTCTTCATTTGTTGATATTTGAAAATTTAATTCAACCAACGAGTTGTTATAATAAATAAATGAACCAACCCGAAGAGTTCTACACCTTCGGGTTAGTTCGTTTTAATGAGCTGATTGTCTGGATAGACAGCTATTGTGAGGATCGCTTATTGATATAGCACTTTATTTGATTGATATCAATGGAATATGGTCATCCAATAAATTATATAACTATCAGATTGGAAGATCGTGTATTATAATAGCGGGTTAACGTCCGAAAACAATAACTGAAGATCAAATTGATCGCATTTAGGTTTTCCCAATAATAAGGAAATAGCTCAAAATGCGGTTATTGTTTCTTTTGTATTATAGATACAGCTGCTTTATTGCCGATATTGATACCTATTCCAATTTTTAATTCTTATAACTAATTGTATATAATTGTATTATGTGATTTTATGATGTGGAATTTATAAAATATGAGTAATAAACGGTTATAAATACTTAACATAAATGTAACAAAATAGACATCAATCATTATTCAAAATGGTAATATCTTTGTGTCTATGAAAAAGTGCCTATATAGATTGTGTTTCATGTTTGGAGTCAGTCTTGTCTTAGGACACTTATCCCCTCTTTATGCAAAGGTGCAATTCGAGACGGTTTATGTGGCAGAACAGCAAGACAAAATAAGCTCTCCTTCAAACAATCCGAAAGTCAGGATGGGAATTTCCAAGAATATCATTATTTGCTCAAGGAAGGTAAGTGCAATACAAATATCTTCTACAATTATTGTGTCGTCTATCCTTACAAACAATTCAGATACTACCCTAATACTTTCCCTTTGCCAAAACGACGATAAAAAATTCGGCGTGCAGCTTCATTATGTTAAAGATCAATTTTCACTACGTCCCCGTTTAAATTAACTCAAACTGAATAAGTTAGGATATTCATCAGATGAAATGAAATTTTGATTTTTGTTAAATAATTGATTTATAGGTACTTTTTCAAATAACACAAAGCCTAATGTTTGAGAAATTAGTATATAATGATTGCTCCAGCCCAAACTTTTTCTTGGCAAGTGCCAGAATTAGGAATGAGTAGACAGCAATCCAAATTTGAGTATAGACGGCATTCTTCGAGGTGCCATAGAATGACTTGATATAAAGATGTTGCTTTATCCATTTGAAGAACAGTTCGACGTTCCAGCGCTCTCTGTAGAGTTCTGCGATTGTCAGGGCTTCTTATCCCAAAAAGTTGGTAAGGAAACGGTGGATCTTACCGGTAGCAAAGTCTTCTTAGGTGACCATTCTGAGAGTCTCGGAATAGCACTTGGATGGCTTAACTCCTGTAAGTTTGATGATTTCATTACTGATTATACCAGCTTCGGGATCACATCCTCTGGACTCAACACCTTC
>OGLE01001388.1_pt1 | contig 19305 bp, 20 predicted proteins | sample 1572671 | NCBI WGS metagenome assembly OGLE01 (sample SAMEA2581923, study PRJEB24529) | metagenome | biome: Human gut stool | place: China | collected 2011 | reverse complement strand
CACATTTTCTGTGATGTGCCACTGGCTCCGGTCTACATAGTGGTTATGTTTATCCTACGTCGGAGAGGAACAGCCGCAGCCGTTCGCCCTTTTCACCCACAGGGGATTTCCACGACAGGACATCGAAAATAATCATGTGGCGGGTTTCGTCCATAAAGCGCTCCAGCGCAAGGATGCTGTGACCGCCGACAAAATCATCAGCGTTCATATTCGGCACCTCGCGCTCTGATCTGAAAGGCGGCAAGCCCATAACGGGCGATCAGAGTGGCGTTGACGATCAGGCGCAGCGCCTCCGGGTCAATGACCTCAGGTTCCGCCAAGTCCGCCATCGTGACCGCCTCCGTCTTGTCGCAGAGGTCGCGCGCCGCCATGAACAGCGCGTAGTTGTGCGGCGAGGTGTTTTTCAGCACCGCATAGCCGAACTCGATCCCGTCCTTGCAGAAGCAATTTGCCGTGCGGCAGTAAATGTCGTCATTAGAGGTCAGCAGGTATATGGCCGCATAGTAGGCGTTGGTGTCTCTGCGGCGGCGATAGCCCTGCACGGCGCACTGATACTGCATCCTGCGCTCATGCTGCTCGTTGCTCCAAAGGCTTCCGGGATAGTGCTTGATCAGCAGGTTCAGGCGCTGGAACAGGCGGCGTTCATGGGAAAATGTCTCTAAGACTGCCTCGCGGTAGCCGACCACACCGGCCTCAATGCGCTCGGCCAGCCACGGGCAGCGCAGGGCGGTACAGCCCAGCTTTTTCACATACTCGGTACAGAGCTGGCAGCTCACATCCTTGGGCGTGTATTTGAGGCGTCCTCCTTTTGGCATGAAAATAGCGGACAAACAAACTGCTTGTCCGCTCAACGGCTCTGGTCGCGCTGGCGCTTTTTCTGCCATGCGTCCAGTAATTTGAAGATGGTGTTCTCGATCTGGAACGGGGTATAGGAACGCGGGAAGTATTTGCGGAGCTTTTCACCGGAAAGGGTAATGTCGTTTTTCTCCGGTTTCTTCTGCTCCATCATAATGGAGAGCATGGTGTCCTCGTTCAGCTCGCCGCTCTGACTGAGCTTTTTCATCCGCTGTGTCTGCGAGAGCGAGGGGGTGGCCTGTTCGCTGTCGATGGTTTCCAGAAGCAAGCCCTGCTCTTTGGGAGTCAGCGCCGCAATCTGATAAGCGGGACTGAGGGCGATCTTCTTCTCGTCCACCATCTGCTGAAGCTCTGGGACTAACTGTGTCAGAGCGATGTAGTTGCGGATGGTATCTCCGCTCACACCGGCATCCTGACCAACTTCATCATCGCTGCGGAACTTCGCCGAAATTTTCGGCGAAGTCAGATCCGTTCGTGCGCCCTGCCGCTTGATGGCCTCCATCTTCATCTTGTAGGCTTTGGCGCGTTCGGAGGGGAGAATGTTCTCCCGCTGAAGGTTGCTGTCCACCATGATAATGGTGGCAGCGTCCCGGTCAATGTCACGGACAATAACCGGCATGGTGGCCAGTCCTGCCAGCTCGCAGGCGTGTTTGCGGCGGTGGCCTGCAATCAGCTCATAACCGCCGTCCTCCCGTGGCCGTGCCAGCGCGGGGACGAGAACGCCGTATTCCTTGACGCTTTCGGCGGTTTCCTGCATGGACGCATCCTCTCGCACCTGAAAGGGGTGATCCGGGAACGGATGCAGCTCAGAGAGCGAAATCTGAACAACTACTTCCTGCTGCGGTTTCGGCTTTTTGGATGGCGCGGGCTTTTTGCCCGGTTCCTTCTGCACGGTTTTTTCAGGCATTGTGTTCCTCCTGTCGGCATCTGATTAAAGTCCTGATTTTTTGGACGGGCTGACAGCCCGCCCAAACGGTATTTTATTTTTGTCGTTACTATAACACCCCCTACGAAATAACTACTTCGCGGCTCGATTTTTCGGTTTGGAAAAGGATGAAAAACCTTGCCAGATAACCGAAAACCCTTGATATACGGGGCTTTTCCGGTTTGTCGTAATTATACCGTAAGGGCACAGTCACATCAGTCTACTTATTGATATGGGCTTTTCCGCTGTAGCCATTGCCGATCGGGTGAGACACGAGAGCATTGAGATCACCTATCGCTATGCGCACCTGTTTCCATCCAAGCAGTCGGAGATGGCAAAGAAACTGGACTTTGAGAGGAGTGAATTGTAATGTCGTCAAAAAGCAGAGATGAACACAACCGTTGGCGAAACATTACGGTCGGCTTCCGGGTGTCGCCGGAAGAAAGCGAGCAGCTCAACGAGGCAGTGGCCCTGTCCGGCCTGCCCAAGCAGGAATACTGCTACCGCCGCTGTATGCAGCGCGATATTGTGGTGCAGCCCAACCCAAGGGTATATAAGGCACTGAAAACCACGTTGGAGAAGATTTTATTGGAGCTTCAGCGGCTCAACGATGCAGGCAGCGTTACCAATGAAATGCGGGACACGCTGACGCTGCTGAGCGCAACGCTGAGTGGAATGAAAGGAGACGATGCAGATGGAATTTGAAAAAGAAATGACCGCTCCCGTTGTATCTGTTGGCGCAGATACGGAGCAGTCATCCCTAACCTTTACCGATAATAGTTTAACCGATTTTGACCCGGATTTCAAGGGATCTGACGACAATTTATACCGAGAAATTCAAAGGAGGATGGCTCCGGACTATCTGGAAACGGTGTCTATGACCACCCTCTATGACACCGACTTTGAGGGGCAGGAGCCTCTGATCGACGGCCTGCTGTATCGGGGAGCCTATCTGCTGGCAGGCTCCCCGAAGATTGGAAAGAGCTTCCTGATGGCTCAGCTTGCCTATCAGGTCAGCACAGGAACTCCCCTGTGGGGCTATAAGGTGCGAAAAACGGGCGTTCTCTACTTTGCGTTGGAAGATAATTATGCCCGCTTGCAGCGGAGACTGTTCCGAATGTTCGGTGCTGAGGCAGCGGAAAATCTGTATTTTGCCACCCATTGCAAAACCGCCAACGGCGGTCTGGAGGATCAGATCCGCAGCTTTATGCGGGAGCATCCCAACACCGGTCTGATTATCATCGACACTCTGAAACGGGTGCGTGAGGTCGGCGGAGCGGATTTCAGCTACAGCAGCGACTACGATATTATGGCCCGGCTGAAGACTGTTGCCGACAGTTATAAGGTAACGATGGTAATCGTTCACCACACCCGCAAGTTGGAAGCGGATGACAAATTCGATATGATTGCCGGAACCAACGGCCTGTTGGGTGCAGCGGATGGCGGCTTTGTTCTCAGCAAGGAGAAGCGCACCTCCAATGCGGCGGTGCTGGATGTCACCGGCAGAGATCAGGAGGATCATCGGCTGCACCTTACCAAGAATCCCGAAACTTTGGTATGGGAGCTGGAAAGCGTGGAAACGGAGTTTTGGCAGGAGCCGCCGGATCCGTTTCTAGAAAGCATCGCAGCATTTCTTTCTTCGGCAGGTGAACGATGGGAAGGCACTGCCTCTGAGATGTGCAGCCTGCTGAATCTGGACTGCAAGCCCAATGTGCTATCCCTTCGGCTGAGTATCGGTTCTGTGCGGCTGCTGCGAGATCACAACATTCACTACAAGGCAAGCCGCAATCACGGTGGACGCAAAATCTCACTGTGGAGGGAGATGGAGTCGGACAGCGTGTCAAAGGGTGACGACCGTGACAATCTTTTGGTGGGCAGTGCCGTGGTCTAAAACATCGTCACCACCGTCACGGTTTGTCACGCTTTGAAGTTTCGGCAAGCCGTGCGGCTGCCCTTTTCAAAGGGCATTGAGCACTGGGGAGCAGCCCGCAGGCTGCCGGGGCAAAGTCCCGGTACAGGGTTGGTGCTCGATGCACCGGCTCTGTACCAGCCCCCTCGGGAGAGCGCAAACAGCATCTTTTGATGGCCGTAGGCTGTCAAAAGTGCTTTTGCATTACTCTTGACAAGAGTAACAGAACCCCGGCTGCGGCCGGAAAGCGAAAGGAAGTGAGATTTTATGAAGAGAACGATCAGTGCCGAGGTGGGTAAAGGCTCTGTCAATCACAACAGCCGCAGATTTCAGGCGGAGAATGTGGATGGAAACCGCACACACCTGAACATCGACTACTGCAATGAGCGCATTCAGACTGTGTACCACCAGCTTTTTGATGAAGCTCTGAAGCGCTATAACGAGAAGCAGACCAGAAGCGACCGGCGCATTCCAAACTACTATGAAAAAATCCGTTCCGGCAACCAGGAGAAGCCCTTTCACGAGATTATCTTGCAAATCGGAAACAAGGAGGATATGAGCGCTACCGGCGAGTATGCGGAGTTGGCACGAACCGTGTTGGATGAATACTATCGAGGCTTTCAGGAGCGCAATCCAAACCTCCGGGTGTTCTCGGCACATCTCCATATGGACGAGGCCACGCCACACATCCACATTGACTTTGTGCCCTTCACCACTGGGAGCAAGCGTGGACTTGATACCCGTGTATCGCTGAAGCAGGCGCTGGCGGCGCAAGGCTTCAAGGGCGGAACCCGTGGTGCAACGGAATGGGCGCAGTGGGTACAGTCCGAAAAGGAGCAGCTTGCCGCCGTGATGGAGCGGTATGACATTCAGTGGGAGCAGAAAGGCACCCACGAAAAGCATCTCTCCGTTCTGGACTACAAAAAGCAGGAACGGGAAAAAGAGATCGCTGCGCTGGACAGCTACCACCGGCTGAACACTACCAACGGTCGGCTGTATCGGGAGAACGAGCATCTGACCGCCGTCAATGACCGGCTCAAAGAAGAAAATAAAGCCCTGCGCTCCGAATTGAAGGATTTCCGCTTTCTGCGAAAAGTCCTTGGCAGTCAGCAGATTGACAATCTGATTGCACAGGCAAAAGATATGGAGCAGCAGCGAAAGCAAACCCAGCGCACAAGGCGCAGAAATACAAATTATGAAAGGTAGGAACAGACAATGGCAAGAACAATTTTTGAGGAAATGGGCGGTACTTACACACAGGTTGGGGATTACCTTCTCCCCAATTTGGAACTGCCCGAAGAAGAGCAGCAGCCCATCGGCGTGTGGGGACAACGCCACCGGCGCTACCTGAAGGAGCACCGTCAGGCCGCTTATGCAACCCTGCTCACCAGTGGAAAACTGAACAGCTACCTTGCCGACATCGACCCCCAGTCAGAGGAGATGTTCTCTCGGCTGGTAAAGCAGATGGCCGAGGCGGAAGGCGTCACGGAGAAGCTGAAAGCCGCCGACCCAATGGAGTGGGTCAGAAGGATGAATAACATCCGAAATAGGGCTATGGAGATTGTAAATAGCGAGTTGATCTACGCCAGAGAGCCAGCAGCCCGTATTTCCGCTTCTGTGGAAACCTTGGAGCCGCCCAAAGTGTTTTGGAAATACTACGATTTGTACCGGCGCAAGAGAATTTCGCTAAGTGAATATGCTGCCGCTACGGGATTATCGGCTTTTGCAATCCGGCATTTTTTGAAGAATGTTGTTGAGAAACGCCCAAAAACCATTGAAAAGCCTAAGCAAATATGATATACTATATTTTGTATAAGTATCTGGAGGTGCCGAAATGCAGATTGCTGATTACATAGACGCCGATCTTTTAGATAAATTTGAGTTCCACAACTATAACCACGCTATTGAAATCATTACTCAAGCTTTTCCTGAGGAGTGGCGTGAAGTCGTTGAGTGCCTAAGAAAACTCGACATTACCACAGATGACCTGCGTGAAGCGGGCGGAAACGAGACTAAGATTCCCAAGAAATTTGACGATGTTCTCTACCCGTATGGGTGGAGAGAAATCCGGATTTCAGGTGACTTACACATCAAGTTTTATCCAAGACAAGCCGATCAGAGGGGACGCTTTTCCAGCGTTCCTTTTGAGGAGCGTGTGACGGAGAACTACATCGACGGTCATAATATTGATTTTTTGAAGGGTCGAATTGCATTTGACCTCGAATGGAACAGTAAAGATCAGACCTTTGACAGAGATCTGCTTGCAATGCGGACATACTATGATTGCGACATTGTAAGCGCCGGTATTATTGTCACCCGTTCGCAAGACCTGAACGACGTGTTCAAAACCGTGTATGACTATGATAAGAATTCCCGCACTTGGAAGCCCATTATGCGTAAATACGGCGCAAGCACTACTTGGATGGGAAAGCTACTATATCGCTTAGAGTCACGCCGCAATGGTGGATGCCCCGTTTTGGCTATTGGCATTAAGAAAACTTGTGTTTCAGATTGGGAGGAGGGATACATAGATGAGCACGCTTCAGGAAACATCTGAAAACCTTCTCTCCTTCTGCGGTGATAAGCGCTATTCAACGATTTATGCTGATCCGCCTTGGCGCTTTCAAAACCGCACTGGAAAAGTCGCCCCGGAAAACAAGAAACTGAATAGATATGAGACAATGTCATTAGCAGACATAATGGCGTTGCCCGTTGAGCAGGTCGCTGCAGCAAAAAGCCATTTGTACCTTTGGGTTCCCAACGCTCTTCTGCCAGATGGTCTGGCTGTTATGAAAGCGTGGGGATTTGAGTATAAGGGAAATATCATTTGGGAAAAGGTACGGAAGGATGGTGGCCCGGACGGGCGAGGAGTCGGCTTCTATTTCCGTAATGTGACTGAAATTCTGCTTTTCGGGGTCAGAGGTGACAATTTTAGGACGCTGGCTCCGGCCCGCTCTCAGGTCAACCTCATTCGGACGCAAAAGCGTGAACACTCACGGAAGCCTGACGAGATTATCCCGATCATCGAAAGTTGCTCTCCGGGACCGTTTCTTGAGCTATTTGCTCGTGGTGACCGTGAAGGCTGGGATATGTGGGGAAACCAAGCGACCGCAGATTATGAGCCTACGTGGAACACTTATAGCAATCATACCACAAAGCAAGCACCAAGCGTGTGATTGCCGTAATGTTTTTTGCTTGCGTTAAAGCCTATACGACAGTAGGTTGTCATTGATAATTGAGGAGGATAGTATGGAAAAATCAAAAGTTTTTGTAATTATGCCATTTTCGGATGATTTTTTTGAATCATACGAAATGCTCAAAGAGCATTTTCAAGATGACTTTGAGTTTTCACATGCAGGTGATGAAGATAATCAGCAAAACATTCTTGCTGACATCATTTCTCCAATATATGCAGCGGATGTTATTTTAGCAGATCTTACTGGGCTAAATCCAAATGTTATGTATGAGTTGGGCCTCGCACATAGTTTCAATAAGAAGACAATTATTATCACGAGAGATGATCTTGGAAAGTTGCCATTCGATCTAAAACAATATCGTGCCAAGGATTATTCCACCCATTTTAAGAAATTTTTTGATCTTATTGAATATCTGGAAAAGAATCTTAGAGGCGCTGTTAATGGAACGGTCGTTTTTAGTAATCCTGTAAGCGATTTCCTTGATAAAAATCGAATTCAGCTGAAAAGTTTATTTGTTTCAGATGACTATTCGTTGGAGATTCCTGAAGGGGAAAAGGGATTCTTAGATTTTTTAGCGGATATTGAGGAAGATACCAGCCAGATGAATGATGAGATTACAGCTATATCCGCAGGCATGGAAACGATGAGTTCTGGAATAAACGAATGTACTGAAGAAATCAACCGTGTTCAAAAAAGTGGCGGCAATGGTACGGCGGCGTTTGTGAGAAAGCAATCTAAAAAGGCTGCCAGCTATATTTCCGAATTTAGCAAGCAACTAAAGCAACATACAGAATCGATACAATCGCTTTGGGCTAAAATTGAAAAGAACACTTTAGGCTTGTTAGAAAATGAGTATGCGACCAAGCCTGAAAACAAAGAGTCATTGACCGATTATATAAAGGCCTTGCATAAGATGATGCTTTCAATAAAAGAAGCTAATCAGTCGGTGACTGTAATGAAGGAAACCTCTCTTAACAACCTCGGCATAGAGCGGAGCATGAATCAGTCTATTCGCTTTCTGGATCAAGATCTCTCAGAATATCTTGATATGACCGAGCAAATGGTGAAGTCCATTGAAAGAATCATTGGAAAAAGTAGGTTTATTATTGGCGATGTTCCACTTGAGTAAAAGTATTCACCAGAATTTATCAAAGCGTCCGACAACAAAATGACAACAGGAATTATGATACATCGTAATTCTTGGATAATCTAAGTAATCCCGATAATCGGGACTAAACCACATATACAAAATCGTTTAGGTCACGGTTTCAGGGAGCGAGTGGGAATAAATTCATAGCTTGAAAAAAGCCTGTAAATACCATGGCTTAATAGTGACAAGTAGCTATTTTGTCCTGCGGTTGGGGCAGAGAACGGTGTGACCGTAAAGGTCACGCCGTTTTTCTGCGTTCAAGGGTAGATTCTGCCAGCGTTGCTTCATTTTCGAGCTTTAACCGTTCCTGCTCCGCTTCATAATCAGCAGTCATCTTCTTGTACTTTTCTTTGCTGATTTCACCGAGGGCGTAGTCCTCATAGAGCCGGGACATGACCACATCGAGAGTGGCAAGGGCCTGCTCCATGCGCTTCTGATCTTCCCGGATGTCCTGTTCCTGATCGGTGCGGCGGTAATGCAGCCACTCCTCGGACTTTAAGCAATGCACGCTCTGGGTGCTGGACCGGGACTATAACCTGCTGGGAAAGGCCCCGCAGGAAAAGATCGGCAGATGGTTCCCCCAGCCGTATGCCATCACGGCAAACAGCATCTACTTCCGGCTCAACGAAAAGATCACCCACTATATTGACACCAGCGATCTGCCCAATCTGGAGCTCCTTCCGATGCCGGATACCAGCAACGCCAGAGTCCACGGCTAACTCACAGTTGACACCGGATAAATCCTTCTGCTATAATGGGTTTATCCGATATCGCCCGCCGCAGAAAGGAGATCTTCTTATGAAACGACGCCTTCTCCTCCCCTTAATCCTTCTCGCCCTCGCCCTCACCGCCTGCGCCTCCAAGCCCGCCGCCCCCACCGCCGCGGACTTTGAGGTCCAGCCGGGGGAATACCGGTATCAGGACAGAGACGGATTTTTCGTGGAGACGGAGAAGGGAAATTACCGCCTGGAGCCCCTGCTGGATTTCCTGGTCCGCTTTGCTGAGCCAGGCAGTCATGATTTTTATGTCTTGTGCAATAAGCCGGACTGCGGACATGGCGATGCCAATTGCAATGCATACGCAGGATTTGCCCTGGGCTATTTCAATCAGCATCTGTATGGGGTGCAGGACAACGGTACTGACTTTGTCCTGGTACGTATGAATATGGACGGGACGGGCCACACGGAAATTGCCCGACTCCCGGAGCAAAACGCCCTGGACGGGCGTAAGCAGCTGGGCGGCAGCTACTTCTTCGACAACGGCTATCTCATTTATCTGGCTATGCCCATCTCCTCGGGCGATCCCGATTATGCCATGGCCGTTTATAAGATTCAGCTGGAGACCGGGGAAATCACCCGGCTATTTCAGGAGGACATTCCGGTGCATACGGATTGGCCGTCTGCCGGGGTGTCTATCAGCAACGGATACCTGTATTTCCCGATGTTCAACGGCGAGACTGGCAGTGTTACCTATGCGGAAGGCAATTTGGAAACCGGGCGCATCGAGCATATTTTTGAAGATTGGAACCAATCGAACAGTCCGATGGTGAACTTTGACAATGTACTATACTACCACCGCGTTGGCGTGGGCCTGTGCGAATATGACAAGGCCACCGGTACGGAGACGGTAAAGGTCCCCACAGATTGCAGCCTGGCCCTGCCGCAGTACACCAAGGATTATATCATCGTTCGCACATCGGACGATGACGCGGATACACACCGCACCATCTACGCATATGACCGGAATTATCATCTGTTGGGGCAGATGGAGCTGGAGCTCTACGGAGTCAAGTTTCCGTCACTTCAGTATGTTACTGCAAATGCCATCTACTTCACCTCAGGCGGCGAGCTGATTTCCTACATCGACCCCCACCACCTGGACCGCCTGGAGCTGATCCAGCTGGTGGACCCCACGGCAAGGAGCCACGGATAATTCCGGGCCGTGCGCATGCAGGCATTTCTCGCGGACAGAAGCCGCCGCTATAAGGAGAGATGCCATGGTCCACTGCCTGTACCCACAAACACACCGTGAAAAGACCGGAGGTCAAACATGAAAATCAAACGAATTCTCAGCGCGACCCTCGCAGCCGCCATGCTCCTGTGCTGCTGCGCCCTCACCGCCTGCGCCTCCAAGCCCGCCGCACCCACTTCCGCAGACTTTGAAGTCCAGCCGGGAGCATACCGGTATCAGGACGGCGATATTTTCTTCGTGGAAACGGAAAAAGGTAACTACTACATGAACCCGTCGGGAGACGGATTGATCCACTTTTCCGAGCCCGGCAGCCACGAATTCCACGTCCTGTGCAATAAGCCCAACTGCGGACATGGCGGCGAGGACTGCAATGCATACACCGACTATGCATTGGGATACTGGAACGGGCATCTTTACACCACCACCTACGGAGACAACGGTCCGGTAGTAATGCGCATGGATATGGACGGCGCCAACCATCGGGAGGTGGGGCAGCTGCCGGTTTTGACAGCTGTGGATGGTGCGCGGCACGGCAGCGGCGAATTGCTGTTCCACAACGGCTCTCTGTTTTATATGTACGACGCCATCGAAACGGACCCGGAATGGGCCATGTCTATCTATCAGTTTGACCTGGAAACCGGAAAGGGCCGGTGGCTGTTTCAGGAGGATATCCCGCTGTTCACTTATTCCTACGGAAGCTCATATGTGAATATTTGCGGGGATGACTTCTTCTTTAAGATAGCCAACGGGGTCACCGGTGAATGTTCCTATGCCCTGGGGAGCTTGAAAACAGGCCGGGTGGAAGCAACCCTTCCCGACTGGAGCGATCGCAACAGTGGGGCAATGGAGCAGGACGGCGTTCTGTATTATTTCAAGGCGGATGCCGGCCTGTGTGAATACGACAGGGCCACAGGTGTGGAAACGGTCCGCTTCCCTATGGATACATACACAGCATTCCCCTGCTATACCCGGAACTATATTCTGGTGCGGTCTACGGATACCGAGGACTTTGAGCAATGCACGCTCTGGGTGCTGGACCGGGACTATAACCTGCTGGGAAAGGCCCCGCAGGAAAAGATCGGCAGATGGTTCCCCCAGCCGTATGCCATCACGGCAAACAGCATCTACTTCCGGCTCAACGAAAAGATCACCCACTATATTGACACCAGCGATCTGCCCAATCTGGAGCTCCTTCCGATGCCGGATACCAGCAACGCCAGAGTCCACGGCTAACTCACAGTTGACACCGGATAAATCCTTCTGCTATAATGGGTTTATCCGATATCGCCCGCCGCAGAAAGGAGATCTTCTTATGAAACGACGCCTTCTCCTCCCCTTAATCCTTCTCGCCCTCGCCCTCACCGCCTGCGCCTCCAAGCCCGCCGCCCCCACCGCCGCGGACTTTGAGGTCCAGCCGGGGGAATACCGGTATCAGGACAGAGACGGATTTTTCGTGGAGACGGAGAAGGGAAATTACCGCCTGGAGCCCCTGCTGGATTTCCTGGTCCGCTTTGCTGAGCCAGGCAGTCATGATTTTTATGTCTTGTGCAATAAGCCGGACTGCGGACATGGCGATGCCAATTGCAATGCATACGCAGGATTTGCCCTGGGCTATTTCAATCAGCATCTGTATGGGGTGCAGGACAACGGTACTGACTTTGTCCTGGTACGTATGAATATGGACGGGACGGGCCACACGGAAATTGCCCGACTCCCGGAGCAAAACGCCCTGGACGGGCGTAAGCAGCTGGGCGGCAGCTACTTCTTCGACAACGGCTATCTCATTTATCTGGCTATGCCCATCTCCTCGGGCGATCCCGATTATGCCATGGCCGTTTATAAGATTCAGCTGGAGACCGGGGAAATCACCCGGCTATTTCAGGAGGACATTCCGGTGCATACGGATTGGCCGTCTGCCGGGGTGTCTATCAGCAACGGATACCTGTATTTCCCGATGTTCAACGGCGAGACTGGCAGTGTTACCTATGCGGAAGGCAATTTGGAAACCGGGCGCATCGAGCATATTTTTGAAGATTGGAACCAATCGAACAGTCCGATGGTGAACTTTGACAATGTACTATACTACCACCGCGTTGGCGTGGGCCTGTGCGAATATGACAAGGCCACCGGTACGGAGACGGTAAAGGTCCCCACAGATTGCAGCCTGGCCCTGCCGCAGTACACCAAGGATTATATCATCGTTCGCACATCGGACGATGACGCGGATACACACCGCACCATCTACGCATATGACCGGAATTATCATCTGTTGGGGCAGATGGAGCTGGAGCTCTACGGAGTCAAGTTTCCGTCACTTCAGTATGTTACTGCAAATGCCATCTACTTCACCTCAGGCGGCGAGCTGATTTCCTACATCGACCCCCACCACCTGGACCGCCTGGAGCTGATCCAGCTGGTGGACCCCACGGCAAGGAGCCACGGATAATTCCGGGCCGTGCGCATGCAGGCATTTCTCGCGGACAGAAGCCGCCGCTATAAGGAGAGATGCCATGGTCCACTGCCTGTACCCACAAACACACCGTGAAAAGACCGGAGGTCAAACATGAAAATCAAACGAATTCTCAGCGCGACCCTCGCAGCCGCCATGCTCCTGTGCTGCTGCGCCCTCACCGCCTGCGCCTCCAAGCCCGCCGCACCCACTTCCGCAGACTTTGAAGTCCAGCCGGGAGCATACCGGTATCAGGACGGCGATATTTTCTTCGTGGAAACGGAAAAAGGTAACTACTACATGAACCCGTCGGGAGACGGATTGATCCACTTTTCCGAGCCCGGCAGCCACGAATTCCACGTCCTGTGCAATAAGCCCAACTGCGGCCACGCCAGCGCAGACTGCAATGCGTTTTTAGAGATTGCCTTCGGATATTACAACGGCCATCTTTACGGTGTTACGCTTCAGGATCACTTTGAGCTGATCCAGATGGACATGGACGGCACCAATCACCGGGTCATCACCCAACTGCCCGAGCAGAAGGACCTCAGCGGTAATTTCAGCGGCGGCGGCAGCTACTTCTTCGACAACGGCTATCTCATCTTCCTGGCATTCCCCTGCACATCGAACCCGGATTATGTGCTGCCGGTCTACAAGATCCAGCTGGAAACCGGGGAGACCACACAGCTGTTTCAGGAAGATATCCCGCTTCTCACGGACTGGCCAGCAGACGGTGTGTCCATCAGCAATGGGTACCTCTACTTCCCCCTGCCCCAGACATCCGAGGGCAAGCGCCCGTATGCGGAAGGGAACCTGGAGACCGGGCGTATCGAGCGGGTATTTGAGGACTGGAAGCGGGAAAACAGTTTTATCGTAAACTTTGACAACGTGCTGTACTATCACCGCGCCGGAATCGGCCTGTGTGAATACGACAAGGCCACCGGCAAGGAGACGGTGAAGGTTCCCATGGATGTATATTACGCTGATGTGTCCTACACCAAGGATTATATTTTCCTTCGGACGCTGGATTCTGCCGATTTCAATCAGTGCGTCCTGCTGGCATACGACAGGGACTATAACCTTCTGGGAAAGTTGGAACTGGAGAAGATCGGTTTGCGGTTCCCCTTCCTGGAATACACCACCGCCAATGCCATTTACCTCTCCGCCGACGGCGGGACCATCACCCACTACATCGACCCCCACCACCTGGACCGCCTGGAGCTGATCCAGCTGGCGGACCCCACGGCAAGGAGCCACGGATAATATGGAACTGACCATTCACGCCCTGTCCCATTCCTACGGGGACAAGAAAGCCCTGACAGGCTTTACCCACACCTTTGTCCCCGGCATCACAGCCCTGCTGGGCCCCAACGGCGCGGGGAAAAGCACCCTCATCCACCTGATCTGCGACCTGCTGCCCCGCCAGACGGGGACCATCGCCTTCGACGGGACGGATATTCTGTCCATGGGACCGGCGTTCCGGCAGGTGCTGGGCTTCATGCCCCAGAGCCAGGGGATGTACGACGACATGACCGCCTGGGAATTTCTGCTGTACATGGCCCAGTTGAAGGGGCTGAGGCCCCGGGCCGCCCGGGAGCAGCTTCGGGAGCTGCTGCAGGTGGTGAATCTGTGGGACGCGGCCCACCGCCGGGTCGGCGGCTTTTCCGGCGGTATGCGCCAGCGGGTGATGCTGGCCCAGGCCCTGCTGGGCGCGCCCAAGGTCCTGCTGCTGGATGAACCCACCGCCGGGCTGGACCCGGAGGAGCGGGTGCGCCTGCGGGAATATATCCGGCAGCTGGGCCGGGACAAAATCGTCCTTATCACCACCCACATCACCGGCGACGTGGAATCCATCGCCAGTGAAATTTTACTGCTGCACCATGGCGTCCTGCTGGCGGACGCCCCGGTGGAGGAATTTATCCGCGGCTGCGGCGCGGCCAACCTGGAGGACGCCTATATCCGGCGGCTGCACCCCCATGCGTGAGTGCAGGCGTGTTTTCTCCCGCAGGAGTCTGCTATGGCTGCTGGTGCTGATGGCGGCGGTGGTGTTTTTCCATCGGGTGGACCATCACAACGCCCCCGGCTTTGCCGCCGCCTATCGGCAGGCCGCAGCTCAGCTGGCAGCCTGCCCGGACCCGTCCGCCGCCCTGTCTCAGATGGAGGCGGAGAGTCGCCGCTATATGACGGCCCTGCTCTGGCGCAGCACGGATGACCCGGACCTGCTGGAGCTATACCGGGATCAGGCCCGGCAAGTGCTGGGCGACGATTATGAGACAGCGGCCATGGCATATGATCTCAGTGACCAGGCCCAGGTGGAATTTACCGCCCGGCAGCAGGCCCAGCAGACCCTCCGGCAGCAGCTGGACTACCTGGCGTCGTATCCCGGATATCTGGATACCATCCACGAAAACGCCGCCAATATGCCCACCCTGTCCATTTTCATGGACAGCAGCGCCGGAAAATTCCATGCGGAAAACGTGAAGAAAACGGACCGGGACTTTCCCCGCAGCGCTGATGTGTCCCTGACCCTGACGGAGACTGCCGGACTGGAGAATTTCTTGCAGGACGGTGTGTTGTCCGTGTGCATCCTGCTGTGGATGCTGGTAACGGTGCTGCGGCTGACGGAGGAGCGCCGCAGCAGTCTGCGATACCTGGTGTTTGGCAGCCCCCGAGGCCGGACATGGCTGGCCCTGCGCCGGGTGGGGATCCTGGGCCTGTCCGCCGCCCTGGGCACAGCCCTTCTGATGCTGACGGGCCTTGTCACCGACAGTCTGCTGTACGGCGGGCTGGGTGACCTGTCCGCCGCCGCCCAGTCCAGCGAAATTTTTCAGAATTTCCCGTACCCGCTGACGCTCCGTCAGGTGCTTTGGGCGTATTACCTGCTAAAAACTCTTGGTATGTGGCTGATGGGACTGCTGCTGTGGCTGATTCTTCAGCTGATCCACCATTTGCAGACGGCTATGGTGGCCGCCGCCGCATTTCTGGCGGTGGAATACAGTCTGTTCGCCTTTGTGCCGGACAGCTATGCCATCGTGGCCCTTCGGTATATCAACGTGTTTTCCTTCGTCGGTATGGAAAAAACGTTTCTGCACTATCTGAATATCAACCTGCTGGGTCGGGCGGTAAACGGAGCCATGCTGTGTACCGCCCTTCTGCCGGTGCTTTTAGTGCTGGCTGCGGCAGGAGCCGTGGTCTATGCCGGACATCACCGGCCCATAGCCGGAGCTAACCTGTTCCAGCGTCTGGCGGCCCGGCTGCGTCCCGTGTTTTCCCGGGCCTCCGGCCGGCTGACCCTGACGGGGTTCGAGTTCAAGAAAATCCTATGGTATCATAAGGGACTGCTGGTGCTGCTGGTCTTTGCTCTTTGGTGCTTCCGGGCAGCCGCAGCTCCTACGGCGGACGTGTCCCTGTACGACACAGATACCGCCGCCTTCCAGAATGAGTTCCAGGGCCCTGCCACGGAGGACACCCTCCGGGCCATCCGGGTCCGCATAGCGGAGGTGGAAGGCTGGCCGGAGTCCGAGATCCGATCCACCCAGCTAGCGGCCCTGTCCGCCGTGGAGGCCGAGGCCCTGGAAAAGCAGGATACCGGCCTGTGGGTGCTGAATCCGGCGCCCATGTTCACTCTGTGCGGCGGCGATGTGGGCGGCACTCAGCGCATTCCGGCCATGGCGGCACTGCTGACGGTGGCGCTGCTGACGGCAGGCGTCTTCGCCGGAGAGCGGCAGCAGCGAATGCTGCCGCTGCTGCAGACCACGCCCCGGGGCCGCCGCCGGGAGCCTCGCTGCAAGCTGGCCCTGTCTGCCCTGCTGGCGGCGGCGGTATGGTTGACTCTGACCCTGCGGCAGGTGTACCAGGTTTCGTCGTATTACGGCGGCCTGACGGCCCTGTCCGCCCCGCTGCGCAGTGTGACCTATTTTGCAGACCTGGCCGCAGACTGCACTGTGGGCCAGTGGCTGGCCGGATGCCTGCTGCTGCGGCTGCTGGTGCTGCTGGCTGCCGCCATGACCGGGTGCCTGCTGTCGAGCCTGTGCCGGACGGTGAACGCTGCCGTGGTGGTATGCTGCGCCGGCCTGGTGGGCCCGGCGGCCCTGGAGCTGGTGGGAGTGCGCGCGGCAGGCATCCTGTCCCTGGCCCGCCTGTGGACGCCTGTTACCTGCTCCTTGTATGCCTATCTCATCCCCCTGGCTCTGCTGGTAGTCTGCCCCCTTCTGTGCGTGCGGCGCAGGCCCAGGGTCTGATCTGTTGAGATGGTTGCACCCCAGGCTGTTCATCATCCATCGTACAACTGCGATAATAAATGGTCACAACAATGGACTGACGGGGATCTGTCCTGCACAAATCCGATTGCACACCGCAGTTTTACTATTCGGGCATGATGCTCAAAAACTTACCCTGTTTTTGTGATATGTTCCAATTCCTCCCAAATTGCAAAAAAGTGGTTGCAAAACGAACGCTGCGGTGTTGTATATGGTATAAGGTCGAAATATGGGACCAATGGGGAGGATGACCGTATGAAGAAGCCAGATAAAAATGTTTTATACATTTCGGACTACAGAATGCACGTAACTTCGCTAATGGCGGTAGCACTGTTCGTATATATTAACCACAAATACTTTACCGGCTTTTTCCGTGTTTTTCAGCCTCCTATACCCATAGCGATTGACTCCGTCACAGCTATTGGCATAATTGCTGTGACGGACGGAATGCTTTTTGCACATATTATTGCGCTCAGCCGAACATACATCGTGTCTACTAAGGGAATCACAGTCATTTTTCTCGGTATTTTTCGTCACCTTTACCCATGGGAAAAGTTCAAAGTAATAGATGTGTGCCCTGGATTCGACGAGTGTGAAGGAGGAATTTTCATGTTGATGGTTTGCAGCACCATACCGATTCGGACGGTGGCTGGCGGAGCACTTCAGCTGGAAATGGCAATCTACCGTTGGCCTCACATATTATTTTTCTCCATGCTGTCCCTTGAAGAACGCATGTATTTTGATCGTCTGCGGCGAGGAGATGAGGCTTCGTGCAGTGAGGACTCTGATGACTGCTGAGATGGTGACTCGGAAATAGGGAAGGTGTTTGGCATACGAAAAGTATATCGCGCAGAGCTTCCGTTGACGGCTCCCATGTGGATGGTATCGGAGAAAATACAACCCCTTCCGCTATTGCGGATATGTCCATGATGAGTGCCGCCGCTGTGGCTGCAGTGATTTTCCTTGATTGCGATAAAGGACCCCCGGCCCAGCCGGAGGTCCTTTTGATTCACATGTACCGCACCACAATGCACACCATGGACACCGCCATCACCATGATGGTGGCCGGCGCGCAGTAGCGGCAATACTTGCCCCAGGTGACGGGATGGCCGTTCTTGGCGGCCACGGACGTGCCCACCACATTGGCGGAGGCGCCGATGGGCGTGGCGCTGCCGCCCAGGTCCGTGCCCATGGACAGCGCCCAAGCCAGCACGTGCAGGTCCACGCCCTGGGTCTGGGCCATGGCCTGGATCACCGGCACCATGGTGGCGGCAAAGGGGATGTTGTCCACAAAGGCGCTGGCCACGGCGGACACCCACAGGATGATGGCCACCATCACCACGGCCTTGCCGCCGCTGATGTCGGCAATGCCGTCTGCCAGCACGGCCAGGCAGCCGGTGCGCTCCAGCCCGGCCACCACCACGAACAGGCCCGTGAAGAACAGCAGGGTCTTGTAGTCCACCCGGGCAAACAGTCCCGCAGCCGCCTTCCGGCCGCTGGTCAGCAGCGTCACCAGGCTCATCAGAGCCGCGGCGATGCACCCGATGGTGGCCACCGTCAGCTCCGTCTGGGCGTGGGTGATCAGCAGGACCACCACCACTAAGAAGGATGCTCCGCAGCCGTAGAACCCCGCCCGGTTGGTCACCGCCGACGCTGCGTCGGGGTACACCACGTCTGCCGGGCGATTCTTCTCGCTCTGGGCCAGGGGCTTCCGGAAGCACAGGAAGAAATACACCACCGTGAACACCAGACACACCGCCGCGATAACGCCGGTGTTGCCCAGGAAGTCGAAGAAGCTCAGCCCCAGGGAGGTGCCGATGATGATGTTGGGGGGATCACCGCACATGGTGGCCGAGCCGCCCAGGTTGGCGCAGAAAATCTCCGCCAGGATCATAGGCACCGGGTCAAAATACAGCGTCTTGGCCAGCTCCGCCGTCACGGCGGCCAGGAACAGGATCACGGTGATGCTGTCGATGAACATGGCCAGAAGCGCCGACATCACCATAAAGCAGATCAGCAGCGGCACCGTCCGGTAATGCACCAGCTTCGCGATTTTTAGGCACAGCCACTGAAAAATTCCCGCATGGCCCATGCCCTCCACCATCACCATCATACCGGCAATGAACACAATGGTGGACCAGTTGATGCCTGTATTGGACTCAGACGAGCCCACCCAGAAGCCCTTCTGGATAAAGCAGCTGAGGTTCAGCGTCTCCCAGATGGCCCCTCCGTCATGCATGCACAGGCCGAACACCAGTACCAGCACCAGAGCTCCGCTGCCCAGCGTTACCCACTGACGAGGAAATCGGTCCCAGATGATGAGGGCAAACATCACAACAAAAATGGCAACCGCCAAAATTTTCTCCATGATAGCTCCTCCCCTTTCTTCAGAAATGATCTTTGAACCGTATGGTATTGTAGCCTCCCCACTCGGGAAAGTCAACCCCAGCGCCTTATACAGTTTCACAAAAATGTCACAACCAGAGTCCGTTTTTCTGCGAATTGCACGGAATTTGCATAGAATTAACAACGTATTCACACATTTTTACTTGGGCATTCCGGAGTCTGTACAAGTGAAAATGTGTGAATA
>OGLE01001348.1_pt1 | contig 19666 bp, 24 predicted proteins | sample 1572671 | NCBI WGS metagenome assembly OGLE01 (sample SAMEA2581923, study PRJEB24529) | metagenome | biome: Human gut stool | place: China | collected 2011 | reverse complement strand
CGGTTTCCTCATCAAAGACACGCTCTTTCTTGAGAACCTTGTGCGTGGGCAGCTTCTCGCGGGCAGCGTCCAGACGCTCATGCGCCTTTTCGGACTTCCTTTCGAGCTTCTGCATCCGCTTCGTGGGCGGGACGGCATCGTCCGAGAGCGGCTTTGCAGAGGCAGTCTCCGCCGCTTGAGTGAGAATGACATCTGCATCCACTGCTTCAACCGCAGAGGTCTTGCGCAGCTTGTGCGTGACAACCGTTTCGGCAATCACCGTGCCGGTATGAGAAGAAACGCCGTGCTGCTCTAAAGTTGGAGGCTTGAACGGCGTTTCTGACGAAGGCAGCGGTTCGGATACATTCTGGGGTGGATTTTCTGCCCTTTTCTCTTCTGTGACGGACGTTTCCGAGGGCGGCTGTGTGTCTTTATCCTCGGCGTGTTCCGCCTGAAACTGACGCTGCTGACGGCGCATCTGCACCTTTTTCTGTTCCTCCGCAGAAAGAGCTTCGGAAGGCGCGGCTGGCTCAACGGGCTTCACCAGCTCTGCATCTTCCAGCCGTTTTGACACACGCTGCTCGGTGCCAGCCGTCAGGTTTTCCTCGACTGCGCCGTCTCGCGTCATCCGCACGACCACCTTGTCGCGGGCTTTGAGTTCCGGTTCCTTGGACATCAGATTTCACCTCCAATCCGCTTGTAGGCAAGCTCGGTGTATGCCGGATTCAGCTCGATGCCGATGAAATGACGCCCCATCTGTGAGGCAACCATGCCGGTTGTGCCGCTTCCCATAAAGGGATCAAGTACAATGCCGCCTTCGGGACAACCGGCGAGAAGACAGGTTTCAACCAGCTTCGGAGGGTAGGCGGCATAGTGACCGCCCTTGAAGGGGACGGTGTTGATCTTCCAGACATCGCGCTTGTTGCGGAGCGGATTGATGTCACAATCCTTGATCTCGCCATGCTCACGGGGACGATTGATGGACTGCGGCTGAGGCTGACCGGGAACGGGCTTTCCGTATTTGTTACCGCCCTTCATGCCGCGCTTGAGGCGTTCTGCCGTTGCAGGGGCAATCGGTTCGGAGATCGCCTTGTAGTCAAAGAAATACTTCTTGGACTTTGAGAACAGGAAAATATGCTCATAGCAGCGGGCGCAGCGGTCTTTGACACTCTCCGGCATGGGGTTATCCTTCATCCAGATGATGTCGTTGCGCAGATACCAGCCGGTATCACGGAGGGCAAAAGCCAGCATCCACGGAATACCGATCATGTCTTTCGGCTTGCAGCCCTCAACCTTGTTGTTGAGAGCCACAGCCTGACCGTTTCTGCCGTTGGGGTTCTTCGGGTCAATGAAATCTCCCTGATTGCCTTTTCCAGCGTAGGTGTCCGAGATGTTCAGCCAGAGCGTTCCATCCGGACGCAAAACGCGCCTGACTTCGGTAAACACTTCCGTCAGGCGCGAGATATATTCCTTCGGCGTTGTCTCTCTGCCGATCTGAGCCTCCATACCGTAATCGCGGAGCGCGTAATACGGAGGGGACGTCACACAGCAATGAACGCTGTCATCGGGCAGAGTTTTCAGGATTTTAAGGCAATCGCCGGTATGAATGATGTCAAGCTCTATAAAAACCAGCTCCTTTCTTCGGATTTGAGCGCATATCAGTCGGAGTAATACTCGTCCGGCTCGTAGTCCTCATCTTCCATGAAGTCCTTGTCGAGATCGTCAATCTCGTCCGCCCAACGGTCGAAGATTTCCTCAGCTTCCATCGCTGCCTCACGATAGAGGCTCAGCCGATTCTTCTCAAAGGCAGCGAAGGCGGGGACGAACTTGCCGAACTCGCGGATTGCCTTCACATCCTGCGTGCGCATATCTGCAACGCACTGAATGATTTCGGACATCGTGAGCAGATCGTCGATCATCAGCTCATACCTGTCCTTGGGGATAGACACGGCTTCATCATCCGCCGCGTCAGCGAAAGGGGTAGTCTCGTCGCTGTTGCTGCTTTCGGGAACATCAACCTTGAAGTAGAAACCGATCATATCCACAGATACCTTGGTCATAATCTGACGCGCCTCCTTGACCTTTTCGTCGATGTCCTCCCTCACATGGAGGTAGGCGCGATGATGCTTCTTGAGATCGCTTTCCAGTCGGATCAGATCGGTCAGCTCCCACAGAGCCTTAAACAGCGCGGAGGTGTTCTCTCCGTATTCGATAGCGTCCGCGTAGGGAATGGTAATCATCTTGTTGTTCATATTCAAAAATCCTCCTATCAGTTCTGTATGGTTTCTTCGGGTTTGGTGGTCATGATGCGGTAGAGCTGGGTGTCCTTCGGGAAATCGTCCTTGAAGGGAACGATGGTCGAGCCATAGAAGATCAGCCCCTCACCGGCATTGGAATTGGTGATGTAGTTCTGCTGGCTGGGCGAGATGTTCAGCGCCTTCGAGAGAATCTGCCGGTCTCCGGACGCCTGATTCAGAAGGTAGACAAAATCCGAGTTTTCAAAAATGTTCTCTACCTCGCGGGACGCAAGCAGATCCTTGACGTTCTGAGTGATGCCGGTCGGGATGCCGCCCCATTTTCTGAAACGCTTCCAGATTTCCACGCTGTACGCGGCGGTCTGTTCCTCCTTCAAGAGCAGATGGAACTCGTCCATGTAGTAGCGCGTTGCCTTGTGCTGGGCGCGGTTGATGGTAACTCTGTTCCACACCTGATCCTGCACAATCAGCATACCGAGCTTTTTGAGCTGCTTGCCGAGTTCGCGGATGTCATAGCAGACGAAGCGGTTGTTGACATCCACATTCGTTCTGTGATTGAAGACATTCAGAGAGCCGTGAACATAGATTTCAAGGGCAGTTGCAATGCGCTGTGCCTCCGGCTCCTTCTGATTTCTCAGAATGTTGTAGAGGTCTTCAAGGATCGGCATTTTCTCCGGTTTGGGGTCTGCAAGAAACTCCTGATAGACCATGCGAACACTGCGGTCAATGATGGTCTTCTCAACCGGCTGTAAGCCGTCCTTGCCGCCGACAATCAGCTCACACATAGAGAGGATGAAGTCGGATTTCAGCGTCAGCGGGTTTTCCTCTTCGGAGTAGTTCGTGTTGATGTCCAGCGGATTGATGTAATCCGTGCTGACCGGCGAAATGCGGATGACCTGACCGCCGAGCTTCTGCACGAGGGGAAAATACTCGGCTTCGGGGTCGCAGACGATGATGTCATCCTCCGTGATGAGGAAGGCGTTCGTCATTTCACGCTTGGCGGAGAAGGACTTACCGGAACCGGGCGTACCCAAGATCAGCCCGTTGGGGTTCTTGAGCTGCTTGCGGTCAACCATGATCATGTTGTTGGACAGCGCATTCAGCCCGTAGTAGAGAGCTTCGCCGCCCTGAAAAAGCTCCTGCGTGGTGAACGGCACGAAAACCGCTGTGCTGGAAGTGGTCAGTCCGCGTTCGATCTCCACCTGATTGACGCCGATAGGCAGAGAGGACATCAGCCCTTCCTCCTGCTGGAAGTCAAGACGCTTGAGCGCACAGTTATACTTTTGGGCAATGGCGGCGGTCTGGAACACCGCGTTTTCGAGCTTCTGGCGGTTGGTTGCCGTATTCATGATGAGGATGGTCACAAGAAACAGTCTCTCATTGCGGGTCTGGAGATCCTGCAACAGACGCTTTGCCTCACCGCCGAAGGTGGCGAGATCGGACGGAATGATGTCCATATCGTAGCCGGAGCGGACTGCCTTTTTCTGCTCTTCAATCTTCATCTTGTCGAGGTCGGTGATCTTCGACTTGATGCTCTTGATTGCCTTCGCCTGGTCAATCGTCCGGATATGAAAATTGACCGTGATGTTGCTGTCCATCTCAAGGAAGTCGGCAAGCATACGGTCATTGAGTTCCGGCGCGAGGATTTGGAGAAAGCTCACCGCGCCGATGGTTCTGCCCATCTTGAAGCACTTGCCTTCACGGAAGTCAAAGGAAGTGGGCGCGATGAAGTCCTTCGTGCTGAGTCCCGTCCGGGCTACCATGTCAAAGGAAAAGCGGAACGGCTCATTGGTGTCCATGTTGAATACATCATGAAGCACTTTCAGCCGCTCATAGCCGGACAGCGGCTCGGTTCTCACACCAAGGGTTTTGAAGTTGTTGAGAATGTCGGTTTCAATGCGTTCGAGCTTCGGCTTTGCCGTGCGGAGGGAGTCCGCCTCAATGCCGAAGGTGATGTACTTCTTCTTGATCAGCCCGTTGTTGCCCTTGGTGAGCTGGTTTTGCAGCATACCGGAATACTCGGAGCGGATGTCGTTGAAGGCGTCCTCCTGTGCCGGAATGTTGATGTGCTTGCGGAACTCATTGAGGCTTGCCTTCTGATTGATGAAGGAGAGCTGGACGAAGATCGAGCTGTCGAAGTAGTTCAGAAAGTCGCACCAGTTCTCAAAGATGGCAGTTTTGTCCTCGTTCTGCGCAAGCTGGTAGTTGATGTCCTCAAAGGCGATGGACTTCGTGTAGAGGCGGCTGTTCACCTTACAGATACCGTCACGGCACATCTCCACATAGGGGATGGTCTGCTGGGCGGACTTGCGGACTTTCTTTGCCTTCCTGTCCTTTTTCTTCTGCATGACGATCCGCTTCTTTTCCTGAGCGGAAAGGGCATCGCCGTAAACGACACCGTTTTTGACGGTCATCTTAGGCTTTGCCTTTGCTGTGCTGTTGTTCAAGCTGCAATTCCTCCTGTTCTTTGATTTTCTGCTGAATCTCAGCGTAGAGATTGTTTGTGCGGTAGGGACGCACCTTGTCCCGGATGAACATGGACTGTACGATGTGGTACAGATACTTTTCGGCGGGCTGACCGTCCTTCTCGTAAAGCGCGAAGAAGATGAACGGGAGCATGATCACCACCATCAGCATTGCCGCCGTAGACAAGTCGAGATGTGCCTTCGCCAGAAAGAAGATCGGGACGCCGACCGCCGCAGCGATGGAAAAACAAATGAGCTGCCGCTTGGTCAGGTTGAACATGACCTTCGTTTTGACGCGGTTAAGATCCTTCGGGACCGGAACAAATGCCATTGACTGTTTCCTCCTTTCTAAGCTGCTTTTCATAGCGCAGCTTCATTTGTGCGGGATATTGATCCTCCTTCGGCTGACGCTTGCCTGTCCAGCGAAGCCCACCCGCTTTGCCTTGACAAATCCAGCCGGAAGCCCGAAGGCTTGCACCGTTTTCGCTTTCCAGCGTGTAGGTGATGATGCGCTTATAGCCCATAGCCGCAGCAGCTCTTGCCGCCGCGCCGTAGAGAAAGCTACAAGCGTTCTTTGCGCCATTGGTGCATAGCCTTGTAACCTCCAATGTGAAGCCGTCATCCAGATACCGGCTGACGGGACGCCCGGCGATGATTACACCGACCAGCTCACCGTCTGCTTCACAGCCGATGGAAAACTTGTGACCGGCAACCGGCTTGTGATGCCGGTGATGCTGCCGGACGTACTCGTTGGCGTCTCGAAGAGAGATGGGTTTTAGCCGCAGCATGGTGTTTCCTCCATTGGAAGATGTGCCGTGCATTCGACCTCGTTGCCCCAAACGTCCCAGCCTTCGGGAGACTGACGGGCAAAAAGCTCTACGCGGGGAAGGTCTCCCATGAGCCGGACAATGCGCTCCCGCGCTTCATCCGGCTTTTTGGAATGCTCTTCGATATGGCTGAGGATGACCTGACGCACACCGGCGTCAACACGCTTCGGATGTCCCTTCGTAGCAAGGATGCAGATTTCGGCGTTCGCCCTTGTCCAATACCCCATGCCAGTGAAGAGATCATCGTTCTTGCGGTTTTGCTTCACCCATACAAAAGCCACGGTCTTATAGGAAAAGCCCCATGCCGCCAGCACTTCGAGTGCTTCACAGAGGCACGGGAACGTGATCCAAAGGAACAGGGCGCAGTCCTTCGCGGCAAGCTCACCGACCGGAAGCGCCTTGATGTCCTCAATGCACATTGTCGGGTAGTGGCTTTCTGCCGACCGTCCCTGTCCCTTCTTGGAGTAAGTCCGATACGCCCAAGGGGGATCGGCGTAGATGATGCTGTACTTCTTCATGCTGCCGACCTCCTTAGTGCGCATGGAAAATGGATTTTGCGAGGCTTCCGGTCTTGAACAGCGAGAAACACAGAATGACCGTGTACGCCGCCACAGAGAACAGAGCCGAGTGAATGTTGTCTGCAATAATCATGCCGTTGATCAGCACCGCATAGATGCCGACGCAGACCATGATGAGAAAGCCCTGAAATGCCAGAGCGAACAAGCCTTTTAGATAGTTCGTGCCGATACTGCCCCATTCGCGGTTGCTCATGGTTGCGATGGGAATAGGCGCAATGCTCACGGTGCAGTAAATCTCAATCATGCGCCCGTAGAGAATGACCGTAATGAGAATCGCCATGATTTTAAGGCACAGGCTGATCAGGAGCGTTTCTATCGACAGTCCGAGCAGTTCTCCGACGCCCATGTTCTCCATGCCGGTACGCATCTGCGCAATCGTCGCGTCAATGTCAATGCTCGTGCTGCCGTGGATTACTCCGGCTGCACCGGAAACCACGTTCTGCCCGATGTCGAATACTGCCATCACGATGTCAAACGTGTGTGTCACGAGATAGATCGCCACAGCCGCCTTGAAAAACCACTTGAAGAACATCCAAGTGTCCATGTCGTGAAGGTTGTTTTTCTCGGTGATCATGGAAATCAGCTCGTAGCACAAAACGAAGGTGATGATGATACCAGCGATGGGGACTATCACGTTTTCGGATAGTCCCCGGATCATCTGGTACACGCCGCCGTTCCAGCCGGACGGTGTTTGCCCAACTTCGGCGGCAATCGTTCCTACCTTCTCGTTGACATCGGTGAACATATTGGTCAGGTTGCTCTCGATCCATCCGATCAGCATATCCTTGAGAGCCTGTTCGATCTTTTCTAAAATGCTGCCCAATATTTCACCACCCTTCGGTTAAGCTGGGCTTGCCGTGGATTAGCCGAACAAACCGGAGAGCAGGGGGATGAGGGTCGTGCCGATCAGCACCACACCGCCGCCAGCCATGAGCTGCTTAATGCCCTGAGATTTAGCCGCCGGATTGTCGTTGCCGTAGCCTTCCATGAGGTTGACAACACCCCACACAGCAAGACCCGCGCCGAGCGCGATAACGAGCGTCTGAAGAACCGTGACAGCCTGATTGATGAAAGCCATAGATTTTCCTCCTTGATTTGAAAAAGATTGGTTGTGTATTTTTGAAAATGGGCATAAAAAAAGAAGCCCCGTCGCTGTTCTGCTTTGGGAGCCATCAGGCTTTACCCACTGCGCAGTGCAGCGACGGGGCTTTAATCTGCTTCGACCTCGCCCATATCATAGAGGTCGAATGTGTCATCGGGCTTGACTACCAGCTTGTGCTGCCGGTACTTCTCGATGTCAAAGGCGTTCCGCTTATCATAGTCGGAGAGCTGCCGGTACTTTGGATGCTTTGTAATGTCGTATTTGTTACTGAGAAAAGGTCTCACGCCTCGAAGCTGTAAAATACACTTGGCTCCGTCCATGACAGCGATCTCGTCCTGAGACATCAGCTCCTTGCCGGTTTTCTGATAATTCAAGCCATAAGAGTTGTTGTTGGAACGGGTTTCTGAGGTGTTGTAAAGGTCGATTGTCTCCTTGCCCAGCACCTCGCTGATTTCCTTGAGCGTGGATTTCTCCTTGCCGCCAAGAAAAAGTGTGCAGTCGCAGTTGCCTGTGATGGTGTCTGCCGCATCCTTGTAGATGGTCTTGAGCTGAGACTGGGACTGCAAGATGATTGACGCCGAGATTTCCCGGCTTCGGATGGTTGCGATGAGCTTATCAAACTTCGGGATTTGACCGATGTTCGCAAACTCATCGAGCAGACAGCGCACATGAACAGGAAGCCGTCCGTTGTAAACGTCATCTGCTTTGTCGCAGAGAAGGTTGAAGAGTTGGGAATACATGATTGCCACGACGAAATTGAAGGTGTCGTCGGTATCAGAAATGATGACGAACAGCGCCGTCTTCCGGTCTCCGATGGTGTCCAGCTCCATCTCATCGTAGCTCATCAGCTCCCGCAGCTCTGCGATGTCGAAGGGCGCAAGCCTTGCACCGCAGGAAATCAAAATCGACTTAGCGGTTTTGCCAGCCGCCAGCTTGTATTTGCGGTATTGCTTGACCGCGAAGTGATCTGGGTCACGGGCTTCCAGCTCATCGAACATGACATCCACAGGGTTCTTGAAGGTCTCATCGTCCTCTCTGGCTTCCGAGGCATTGATCATTTCGAGCAGGGTAGTAACGTTTTTCTCGTGGTCGGGTGCCTCGTACCAGATGTAACCGATGAGGGCTGTATAGTACAGCTTTTCCGCCTTCACCCAAAAATCTTCGCCGGATTTATCGCCATCTCCCTTCGTGTTGACGATGATCGTATTGACCAGCTTGAGGATGTCCTTCTCGCTGCGGATGTAGCTGAACGGGTTGTAGTGCATGGATTTCCGGAAATTGATGGTGTTCAGCGACTTGATGACATAGCCGCCCTTTTCGAGCATCTTGCCGCACTCTACCAGCACCGTACCCTTCGGGTCGGTGACAACGTATGAACTGTGCATCTGCATCAGATTTGGTTTTACAAAAAAGCGCGTCTTGCCTGAGCCGGAACCGCCGATGACAAGGATGTTCTTGTTGCGGGCGTATTTCGGCTGCTTTGGACGGCTGTTCATGGTCAGGAACTCCGTCTGCGTCAGAATGACGTTGTTCGAGAACTCCGGGTCCATGTACGGCTTGATGTCCTCCGGCTTACCCCATCGTGCAGATCCGTATTCTTCGCCCTGCCGGAACTTCTTGCGGTTCTTGCCCTTGACATAGACCGCCAGCTTGAGCAGTACGCCAGCCGACAGACCGATGAGAAGATCGACGGGATGAAAGCTGGGCAGCGGATTTGCAAAGGCAGAGCCGAACACGGCAAAGCCGTTTGTCAGCTTGTCGATGAACGCTGCGCCGGGGGCGAGACGAAACACGGCGGCGATCTTATCCGCGAAGTAGAAGGCGAAGACATACGGAAGGTTCAGAAGAATGAGCTTCTTCACATCGGGCTTGTTCACAGCTCCACACCCCGATCCTTGGTCTTGGCCTTGACCTTCTCCTTGTGCTGCGCCTTGCTCTGGGCTTTCTCCTGATCCAGCTTGTGCCGGATGGACGGCTGTTCCTTCTGCTTGACAGTCTTGGCGGAGAACTCCTTGAAAGCGGCGGTCATCACATCAACGTCCCGCCCTTTGAAGAAGACAAGGTAGCTGGGCGGTTCTACGGAAACGTCCTTCTTGAGCGCAAAGTCCAGACCGTATTTGCTGGCAGTCCGCTCAAAGGACTTGATGTTGCCATCCGTCACCTCGATGTTGGAGATGGCGGCGTTCTGACTCATCAGATGCTTGATGGACTGCTTGCCGCGATAGGTTTTGGGCTGCTGCATCTGCTTTTGCGCCTTCTCGATCTCCTGAACGAACTTGTCCAGCGCCTTTTTCAGCACCTCGGCTGAAATTTTTCCGCCCTTGATCATGATTGCAACAACTTTGGTGTTGACTTCATCCTGCATTGCGGCGTTTACCTCCTTTCGTTGGAATGATTATGGGGACTGCTGCCGAAGCTAAGGCGGCACAATCCGGCGATAGATGATTTTCATTTACACTGTCCTCCTTTCCGAGCATTGCTCACGATGGTATTCATTAAAGAGTGTCTTCACAAAGGCTATAATCGTAGGTCTTCGGCTTCTTTGACCCTGCCGATCTGTCCTGCCCGTAGAAATCATGATTGACGAGCGCGGAGTAGTAATTGTCTATCGTCAGAGAGGCGTTATACAGAGCGGTCAACAGGTACGCCCGGATATTACGGATGTCTGACGGGTTCTTGTTCATTGCTTCCAGAACGTACTCTATGTGGCTGCTATTCAGCTTGAGAAAGCGGGACTTAACCACTTGCTGCGGCATATCCTCGCCATTGATACGGATGGTCGGAGCGGTAGAGCAGACGGCATCCAGCATGATGTCCATGATCTCCCGGAACCGGTCTTTATCGAACTTCGGATCCTGACAGAGAATGTTGTAGTCAAGATTCTCTTTGATAATCTCTTCATACTCGCTTCGCTCATCCATCCTGTCCATCCCATCAAGATTGATGGATTGATAGTTCTTTGAGAGAGTATTTCTTTCTTGAGTAATTACTTGGATAGTATTTCTTTGTGCGGGATTTTCCCTATGGGGATTCTCCACGTCTGGATTCTCCACATCGGGATTTTCCCTGTGTGGATTATCCCTGTGTGGCAAACCGGCTTGCGGCATCTCATAGATGTCGAACTCCGTGCTGACCATTCTGCCCTTATCATCTCTGCCACGGTGACGGACAAGGTAGCCGTTTTCCTCAAGCTCCTTGAGTGCCGAAAGTATGGCGTCGGGACCTTCCTTGCAGAGTGCCGCAAGACCACGGGTGGAGAACTGCCAGCCGTCGTTGAAGGACAGCATCTTTGAGAGAAGACCGACTGCTTTGAGGGAGAGGTTCTTATCTCTCAGGTGGGTATTGCCCATGACCGTGAAGTCACGGGTTTTATTGACGCGATAGACTGACACATGATCACCCTGCCATTTCCGTAGATACTTCAACGCCGCAGATTCCAAAGTAGCGGATGCGGATGACGTTCTTGCCCTTCGGGGTGAAGTAGGTCTGAGAGCCGGTATAGCGGAAGGTCACGAAATCCCGGACGATGAAGAGTCCTTCGTTGCTCTTCTTGTTGTAGGGAAGAAGCTGACCGGAGGGAGAGCGGAACAGATACCCTTCGTTAAGCAGGAATTTGACGAACTTGCGCTCCGGGATTTTCAGTTCCTTCGCCGTGGTGCGAATGTTGGTGCAATCATCTGGATTGACGAAGGCGTCAAAGTAATCGGCTTTCGGTCTTGCGATGCCCAGCTCCGCTTCAAGGGCATTGGCGCGATTCGTTTCCTTGAGCAAGGTCTGCGCAAGCTCTATGATGACCGCCGGTTCCTTCTGAATGCGGTCCAGCAGGGATTCCGTCATGTAGCAGCCGGTCTTGCGGATCATGGGAACAACCTCATCGAACAGCCAGTGTTCAAATCTTTCCGCCGAGGGGAGTTTGCTATGGACAATTAGCCTGTAAACATCACCCTCCGTAATGTAGGAAAGGGACTGCGTACCGCCGCTCGTAAGGGTGTCCCGTTTTAGGACACCCTTACAATGGTCAATAATTGCCTTGCCGGGTCTGGCATATCCCAATGCTCTTGCAACATCTGAGCCGCAGAACAGAAGTGTTTCTCCGTCGAGGATCGTCCTCACCTCACCGAACTGTTCATTCTTGAAGACTTCGATTTTGTTATCCATGGTTGACTTCCTTTCTGGCAGCAGATGTGCCACTTTGATTTTTGATGGTAGAAACGAGATTGCAGCAGTAGGGACACTCTGCAAACACGCAGGACTGATATTTCCAGTGAGGACGGTGAAAGCGGCAGCTTCGGCACTCAGGGAGAATGCCATCCGCGCCGCTGTCAAAATGCTCAAAGCCGGGTGTGGTCTGCATCAGCAATTCCAGTGCTTGCAGATCACCGGCTGTCATGCGTTTCATGCTTAAAAACTCCTTTCCTTCGCCGCATCGCCAGCAAATATTCCGGCTTTTGGGCAACAAAAAAAGAGGGTTTGCTTCTTACTCCAAATTGGAGAAGAAACAAACCCTCTTCGTTTACGATGTAGTTCAGATGATTTCTCGGATGGTATGAATGACACCGAGCAGCAGCCCGATGAAGAAGGCAAGTCCTCCGATAAGACCGCCTATGATTAAGTTCAATGCGAAGATGCCGACTGAGCCGGAGATACCGTAGCCGCTGGGAACGAGCCAGAGGCACATCCTCCGGATGCCGAATGGCAAGCCGACGCAGATCCACATAAGGAAGTAGTCACATACGCCGTCAGGCATATAGATCGGCTTGAGAAATGACGCGAGGCAGAACGCAAGCGCGATTGGAAGCACAACCTCCTTCAAGAAGACTTTGATAGCACCCACTATATCCTCCTTCTGCCGGAAGTGTGCAGCGGCACACTCCGGCTTGCTTGATTATTGTGAAAGTCCTTTGTTTTCGGTCAAAAAAAGAAGGGACTAAGCCAGAATGCCTTGGTTTTCAAGGTCTTTCTGATTTAGTCCTATTATCGCACAATAATCCTTGACGATAATCGTGCCGATTTTCCCGGCTTCGGCTTCTGCAAGCATTGCCTGAAATCCGGGACGGTTAAAGTTACGCCCTGTATAGCCGTCATCGGTAAAATGCTTGATGTTCGTCATACCGCTTTTGCGGGCAAAATCTTCGAGAAATCTTTTTTGATTCAGTATTGAGTTCGATTCGCCCTGCTGCTCATCATCCTTGGACAGCCTTTCATAGAGGGCTGTAACTCTGTTAAAATCCCTGATTTTAGGCACTTTCTGACCTCCTTTCCGTCTTTTATTCGCAGCCGTATTCAATGGACTGCTTGCAATATATATCCTAAAACTTCTTTTCCGTTTGGGTCAAGCACCACAAAAGAGGTGTTGCATTGCATAGCGTTAGGCTTACAGAAAAAGCGTGTTTTGCCTGCACCAGAGCCGCCGCAGACTAAGATATTGAGATTTCGGCGGTGCTTTTTCCCGTCCAGACCAATGCGGACATTCTGGGTCAGCAGCTTGTTCTCGGACGGGTCTTTATCCCGATACTTTTTGTTCAGCGCATCGGCGTTGCCCCATTTTGCAGAGCCGTGTTCCTCACGCCTGCGGTAGTTCCTGCGTGTGGAGAAATAAATGCCGATAGCCATACCGTATGCGGCTAAAAAAATAAGGACAGTCTTTACGCTGTCCTCACATACGGTTATGGCAAAGGGACTTCCCATAGCATCGGTCAGTCCTCGGATGATTTCTACAATACCGCCGCCCACATAAGGGGCGGTCAGCAGAGCAAGCCATACGACAGGAACGACGCCGCAGGCGGAAAGGATTAGGCTCGTCTTTTTGTCGTTATCGTTCCTCATTGCACCTGCAATGCACGACCTTGAATTTCTTTGTCGGGGCGTGTGCTACCTTGCTAATCAGCTCGTCAACAGGCTCGGTGGGGCGTTCCTCCTGTAACTGCCGTATACGCAGGGTGTTGAGCGCATTGATAACGATATTTTTATCGTACTTATCAAGTGCGATATGGTATCGTTCTTCTCTCATAGGCTGTACCTCCGTTTATCGTTCCTGTTCCTTGCTTTTGGCAGGCTTGTTCTTTTCCATACTCTTATACATTTCGCTCTGGATTTCACCCAGAACATCACGCATAGAGCCAAGCTCTCCCTTGAAAGCCTGCGTATCCGTTTCCGTAAGCTCTTTCGGAAGTCTGGAAAAATTAAAGCCTCTGGTATCAACGCCGTATCGGGAGCTTACCATATACGCCACGCAGTAGGATTTGAACTCGGACGCTTCTCGGTTTTCGTTATGCTTAAAGTCAAAAACCGCCGCTGACACTTCCTTTGCCATACTCACGAAAAGCTGTTCCTCGTTAAGACCCGTGCGGATAAAAATGCTCTGCTGTTCGCTGTCGTAGTAGGCAGGCATTTCAAGGTCTGCAACAGGTACAAAAGGCACGGGGCTTGCGTCAATGAGTGCCGACACAAGCTCACGCATAGATTTCTTTTCCTGTGCTTCCTGTCTGTCCTTTGCAGAGGTTTCGGAAATGTCATAGACCTCTTTGGCGTTGTAGCCGACCGCCTTAGAGCCGTCCTCACGGGTGTATTCCTTGCTCGGCTCAAGGATAACGACTTTCTGTGCGTCCTTATTCACATAGACACGGCTCTGCTTCCAAGCGGCTTTTTCTTTAAGCTGCGTTGCTTCGGGCATCTGCGCCGATACCAGAATGGCATTGTTTACGGAATAGCGGTCAAACCGTCCCTGCACATCAAGATACTGACGGAAGCTGTCGCCGCTACTCATCATTTCGGAGCAGGTGTTGTCAATCAGCTCATAGGCTTCTTTGCGCTGTGCCTGCTTCTGGGCAGCCCATTGCTCTTTGTCAAACGGTTTGCTGCCGCCGCTGAATACATCATAGATACTCATACTTGCTTACCTCGCTTCTTTGGATTTTTTGTGTTTCTTTTTTCTCTGGGGCTGTTTGTGTTCGGTCTTGCCGTTGGCACTCTTAGCCCTGTCGGAAGCTCCGCTTTTGCCCAGGGCGGAAGTGCCTTTGTCCGCTTCCTGTTCTTTGCGGCTCTCCTTGATTTTCCGCAGTTCCTCTTTGACAGAGGGTTTATCCTTAGTCATAGTAGCCCCCTCTGCGGATTTGCTTTGCTTCTCTGAGATAGGCTCGGACTGAGGGGATTTTTCGGTCTTTGCCACCGAGGGGTTTGGGGCATTTTCCTCCTTTTGGATTGGCGTACCCATCAGAGCATCTAAGAGCTTGTCTTTCTCTGCCTTGTCCTGTACGCCGATGTCTGGCTCTGGCTGACCTGCCTTTTCGTCTTTGGCTTTCTCCACATCGGTCACAACAGAAGCCGTTGCTTCCGATGCCAGTTTGAAGCGTTCCGCAATGCGGCTGATTTTCGATGCGTCCTCCGCACGGGCGATAACATCGACCTCTGCATTAGGGTCGTTATTCTTGCGGTCTGCAAGGGCGCAGTAAAGAACGCCGTACTTTTTGGCTTCCTGTGTGAATGTTTTGAGGTCGTCATTTTTCACGGTAAAGACCTTCAGCTCTTTTCCAGAGCGAAGCATTGAGGAAAGCCGTGCCTTGCCTTTGGTTTTCTTTTCTTCTTTCAGAATGGAATACAGCAGGATGGCGATGTTTTTCGCTCCTGCGCCTGTGATTTTTGCAGCGACCTCAAAGCCCTCCAAGCTCATTCGGACAATTTGTTCTGCCGCTTCGCCGCCTGTGTTCATTCTTTGTCAGCTCCTTTCTTTGCTGTTCTTGTTCATCTGCCCGTATCGCTGCGAGTTTTTCTTTAAGGGTGTCGCTACGGGCGGCGATACCCTCGCAAAGTTTAACCTCCTTTCGCAGAATACTAAGGCGTTTGGAAATATCGGATAGCTCTGCCTTGACCTGTGATTTTGTGTCCTCGTCCTTTGCGGAACGGGATTTGGAGTAAAGCTCCTTGCGCTTTTCAAGCAAGGCGGACATTTCCATTTCCAACGAACCTTCGTATGACAAAAGCTGCTGTGCCGTATCAATGTGATTCCGACAAAGCAGCCTTGTTTCTTTTGCTATGGCTTCCATTTTCATAAGGTCGTCCTTTAGCAGATAATGAAGCCGAGCATAATTCTGTTTTTTGTTCTTCGGCAGGATACCGAGCTTGTAGCAGTAATGGAGATAAAGTCCACGCAAGCCGCCGATTTTCTTAATATCCGAAAGCGCCCCCTTGACCCGATAGACCTTGACCTGCTTCGGTGGGTCGGTAAATCGGTCAAACCTTACGGCATAAGAGTTCTGGCTGATACGCTCCGTTATTCTGTCGTTGGTATAATCCTCTCCGAGCTTATAGAGCCGCTTCGGTCTTTGCCAGCCCTTTCCGATAATCGTCCAATACTTGCGATTAGGGTCAAAGCTCACACGGTAGCCCATCTCCGCCATAATGCGGTCAAAGTCTTTCAGCGTGTAGGACTGTGCAATGGCTTCATCAACTGCCTGCCTTGCAACATTATCTCTTGTGGGGCGTCCTTGTTTTTCCGCTTGGTAAAGAGCATAGGGCTTTTTCTTGCCGCTTGGGTGTTCGATAACAGACAGCGCATACTCACGGCAAAGCTCATCGGAGCGCTGACGGAGCAGCCGCAAGTTTGCTTTGTTGTCGTGATAGTGCTTGCCGTCCGCAAAGGAAACGGAGTTTACTACAAAGTGGTTATGCAGGCACTCGGTGTTGAGGTGGGTGGCAACGATAACCTGAAACCTGTCGCCCCACATTTTTTCGGCAAGTTTAACGCCGACCTCGTGAGCCTGCTCTGGCGTAACCTCACCGTGCTTGAAGCTCTGAAAGCCGTGGTAACAGACAATCTCGCTTGTATCGTTCCATTGGGCTTTGGAAATCATCATTTCATCTCTTGCGGTAGTCGGGTCGCAGTTTATGCCCGTGACAAAGAAACGCTGTTCGGTCTTATCCTTATTGGTGGCGTACTCCATTACATCGACCATCGCCTGTAAATCAGCTTCGGTGTATTTGGGGTTGGCGGTCTTTTCGGGATTTTCTGCGTAGTCAATCGGGTGGTCGAGCCTGCCACGCACATCCCATATCTCGCAGACCGCCATTAAGATACCTTGCAGGGCAGCAGATACCTTTTGCGGATTTCGATTTGAAACTCGTGCCATTTCCTCGCTTCCTCTCGGAGCATCGGCGTGTCGATAAAGCCGAGGGCGTTTGCCTTGACCGCAAGCTGATTGATACGGTTGCCGATAGCCGACAGCTCTCGCATCATTTTATAGAACTCTGGGTCGGGCTTCTCGCACAGGCGGTAGCCCTTTACCGTTTCTCTGAGGAATGCTTCTTTTGAACGACCCGATTTTCGCACAAGCTCGTTAAGCTGCTCGGCTTCTTCCTCAGTTAGACGGAAAAGTATCTGCACATTTCGTTTTCGCATTTTTCACTTCCTCTCTCTCGGACAGACGGTTTATCTGCAAGCAGCAAATAATCGCAACGCCTGTCAGCCCACCGAGCATTATGCCGATGATGAAAAATATAAACTCACTCATTCTCAAACTCCTTTCTGTTTTCACGGGGTATTAGGGGCAGCCCCCTAACAAGCGAATTTGGTTAGCCAAATTCAGTGCTTGGTAAGACATATCATTCTTCGCACTCGTCCTCATACAGACATTCTCCGCACACGGGGCAGAAGTACGGACAGTCCGAACAACCATCTTCTTCGGACAATTCTTCCTCATCGGTATCGTCAAGACCGTCCTCGCTATGCTCGGTAATATCGGCTTCGCCGCAGACAAAATCCTCATCGGAAAACTCGATAAGGTCGGTATCAAAGAGAATGATTTTGACTTTCTCCGCCGCCTGTTCGGGGCTGTCGGCGCAAACGGAAACGGTCTTTTCATAGTGGGCGGTAAGGGTCACATCATAGTTTTTCAATCGTCATTTCCTCACTTTCGTTCTTAAATTTAGGGTTGGTTTGGCTGCGCTTTTTTCAAAAAACCTGCTGCACAATCAACGGACATCACTCCTTTCACGGACAGGCTTTTGTCGTGTAAGCCCCAGATAGGACATTAAAAAATCGTTGACATCCTTGCCGACAGGCGGCGGAGAATCAACAATTTCATAGTTCTTTTTCAATAATTCGGTTAAGGCGGCAGTACACAGCCTGCCTGTTTTGTCATTGTCAAGGTGCAAAACAACGGTCTTGATTTGCGGATTTTCTTTGAGATAAGTGGACAGCGCAATGGGAACTTTGCTCTCGCTCAGCTCCTTTTTTGGCTGATATACGCCCGACAAAGAGAGCAGATTTTGTGTCCGATAGTCCTTGCCCTCGCATTTGAGATAGGTCGCATAGGACAGCAAATCAATGGCTGCTTCAAATAAATGCACCGTGTTTATCGGCTCTTTTGCAAGCAGTCGGAACGAATATCGCTTGTCACTTCCCGAAGCGCCCTGCTTGAAAGTGCTGCCGAGCGTGCTGCGCAAGGCTGCATACTTTGGCGTTCCGTTTTTATCCTTGCCCACAAAAACGGCATTGTGATAATCGGCACTTTCGTAAATCGTACCGTCTGCAATGCACTCCTGTATGAGCTGATAATCTATACCACGCCCGAAAAGATACTGCATTACTCGGTTACAATCCCTGTGCTTCGGCGGTAATAGCAGAACTTTCGGCTCGTCTTTTTTCGGCGTTTGCGGCGGTGTCCATTCAACCGCACCGCCCGTCAGCGCTTCGACGGCTTCTACAAATCCGTAATCCTTGACCTTGATAAGATAGTCAAGGGCGGAAACACCGCCGATACCTCTCGACCACCAATACCATTTGCCATTGGAAATCTTTAAGCTGTCGTGTTCTCTGGTGCAGTAAACGCTGCCGCCGACACGCACCAGATTGTTCGGCTCATAAGCTCTGAGATAGGAGAGCAAGTCCATTTGCCGTGCCTGTTCGATAACCGCAGGGTCAAGCTGCACATAGGGTCTGCTGCTTCTCATTCAATCAAATCACCTCCAGAAATAGAAAAAGCCGAGTGATTTTCGTTAAGTGAAAACCACTCGGCTATGTAAAAGCGGCATCAGCTTTTTGCCAATGCCGCCGTTCTCGGTTATAAAATGCCTGCCTTTTTCAGATAACCCACGCTGTCATAGCAGCCTCGGAAATAAATTGCTTCCTGCTGCATATCGCAGAGCCTCGCCCGAAGCTCCAGAATTTCTATCAGCGCCGTACATTCCTGCTCGGATAAATCGCTTGATTTCTCCGTATCGAACACCGCCATTACTTTCGGATACTGCCTGTAAAGGCTCTCTATCTTTTCCTCTATGGAACGGTATTCGGAATTGGTTTCTCTCAGCTTGGATATAACGGAGCTTAGATACTCCTCGAAAATATTGCTGTGCGCATCGACAAAGGTTTCAAATTTGAAATTATCAAGCACGGTTTTCACCTCCGATTTTAATACTTCTTGTACCTATTATACTGCCCCAAAAAGGTCATTACAAATATACAAACAGCATTATCTCTCTCGATTTGCACATTTTCTTTCGGGTTGTTCCTCGCTCTGGTCTGGCTCTGTATCCATAACGGAACGGTCTTTCTCATTCAGATTAAGCTCGATATTGAGAGCGTTCAGTCGTTCCGTCTTTTCCCGCAGCTCATCTTCAAAGGCAAAAGGCTTTTCAACCTCCGCTTTTGCGGTTTGTAGCTGTTCAATGGTTTCCGTCCGCTTTGTCCTTGCAACCTCCAATTTTATAGGGATTTTCGCAAGCTCATTTTCAATTCGGGTCAGATTGCCGAGCGCATCGCTGCCTAATTCTACCTTGTGCTTTGCTTTCCCACAAAGGTTTAGGCAGTAATGGGTGTTGAGCGTATCATAATAAACCTCCATTCTAAAGCCACGGTAGCTGCCGATTTCCACGGGATTGGCAAGAGTGCTTTCCTTGCAGACGGCAAGGAGCATTTCGCCTGCGGCTGCTTTTTCGGTAAAGGTCACGCCTTTTATGGTCATCGGGCAGAACTTATCCTCGTCCTGCGGCTTGTGCTGTTCGGCAAGTGCCGTGTCGTTTTCGTAACCCGCAATGCGTTCCTCATACTCCTTTATGGTCTGCGGATAGAATTTGAGTATCCTGTCCTCAAGGTCGTAATGCTCGGACAGATAGCTTTGTTTGAGTACACGCAGCTTCGATACCTGTATATCCAAGTCCATTTTCTCCTTGAAACGCTCGTCGCCTGTGGCAAGCATTTTAACCTCGGCAAAGGACAGCGCAACCTCGTCCACATCTTCGGCAGAACGGACGGGGCTTTTGCTCGTCATTATCTGGCTGATAAATTTCTGCTTGCTCTCTACCAACTGATAGAGGTAAGCGTCAAAGGTTTGCTCGGTAACATAGCGATAGACCTCAACCTCTGGGAACATATTGCCTTGCCGTTCAATGCGCCCTTGCCGCTGTTCAAGGTCAGTCGGTCATTTTTTGCGGACAGTTCATACATGCTATCCTTTTCTGTTCTCTG
>OGLE01001345.1_pt1 | contig 19692 bp, 14 predicted proteins | sample 1572671 | NCBI WGS metagenome assembly OGLE01 (sample SAMEA2581923, study PRJEB24529) | metagenome | biome: Human gut stool | place: China | collected 2011 | reverse complement strand
TGGAGAAAGGGCGCAGAAATTCTGTAAAACGTATGTATGACCTACCCTTTCACGCAGAAGCCTTTCTTTGTGTCAGCAGCTGTTTGATTTTTATTTTGTCTCCTTGCAGAAAGCGCGTGGCTTGCTGTGCGGAGAAATTTACCACATCATACCATATCTGCGCGCGGCGGACAATGCTAAATTAGCAGGTTTTGTCAAAAAAACTGCTGAAGGCGATGGGTTTTTGCAAAACATGATATTGTATTTGATAAAAAGCCTCCTTTTCTGTCTGTTTTTTGACAAGAAATACTTGAAATAGACAGATTTCTTTCATATAATTTTAATATACACGAACTGTGATATACGGACAGGGGAAACGGACAAATCGCAATCCTGTGGATAATAAGGCAGTCAGCAGTCCGCTGACTGCCTTATTATTTATAAATGGGCATAAAAAAGAGGAGAGGGTGTTATGCAGAAACAGAGAATCAGGGGCATGGTTTTGGCGGCTGTGGTCTGCTGTGTCAGCCTGTCCGGCTGCGGCGCGGCGGAAAAAGCGGCACGACAGACAGATTTGCCGACTATTATTATCGGCAGTGATAATTATCCGCCCTATAATTATGAGAATGTGGACGGCAGGCCAACGGGGATAGATGTGGATTTAGCGACAGAAGCCTTTCGACGCATGGGGTATCAGGCGGTGTTTACCTATATCGACTGGGAGAAAAAGAAGGAGCTGGTTGACAGCGGAAAAATCGACTGCATCTGGGGCAGCTTTTCCATGGATGGCCGCGAGGAAGAATACCAATGGGCAGGGCCTTATCTGTACAGCCGTCAGGTGGTGGCAGTGCGCTCCGATAGCGACATTCGCACTCTGCAGGATCTGGCCGGTAAGGTGGTGGCGGTGCAGTCCACCACAAAGCCGGAGGAACTGTTTTTGAATGCGGAGCAGAACGGTCTGCCCCGGCTGCGCAGGCTGTATTCCCTGCAGAATCGGGATCTGCTCTACACCACCCTGCTCAAAGGCTACGCGGACGCCTTAGCCGCCCACGAAAGCGCCATCCGGCAGTTCATGAAGGATTACAGCGTTGAATACCGCATTCTGGACGAGCCGCTGATGACGGCGCGGCTGGGCGTTGCCTTTGCCAAAGAGCGCGGTGATGACCTGCCGCAGCAGCTGACGGAGGTGTTTCAGGAGATGCTGGCAGACGGCACCGTCCGGCAGATCGTGAGCCGCTATCTGGACGACCCCGGGCACTATCTGGATGGACTGGAGGACAGCACCCATGCATGACGGAATGGAAAAAGGGTCACTGGTTATCAGCCGGAAGCAGCACATTCTGATCTGTGCGCTTGCTGGGTTGCTGATACTGGGCGGTGTGCTGGGGCTTTCGGCCCACAGCGACCTGCAAAATGCAGAAAAGCAGTTTGAGGATACCATCAGCTATGTTAAGGAGCAGTGCACCGGCTACGATAACCTGAACCTTGCCACCGAGACCAAAAGCCTGATGCGGGTGATGGAAAACGCGCAGCATCTGTGCAGCGAGATCGCCCGGGACCAGCAGGAGAACCCCGGGCGGGTGCTGGACGATGCCGCTATGGAAGAATATTTGCAGGATTATACCCTCAGCGGCATTCTTGTGCTTTCGGCAGAAGGCAAAATTTTGTGCAGTGCCTCACAGGATGGCCGGGCGGCTGACCCGCAGATCCGGGAACAGATGGAAAAGGAACTGGCCGGTTCTATCGTGCTGAAGGTGGCCGACCACCCCCAGCAGGTCTATGCCGGGCGGACGGAAAAGGAGGACAGCTCCTATGTGGACACCGCAGCCTGTGCCCGGAAAGATGGGGACGGGGTGCTCGTGGTGTACTACCGCACCACGGCAGAATATGTGCGCAATTACAGTTTGTCCTACCAGAACTGCGTACAGGGCTATAACCCCGCTGTGGACGGCATCATCGTGGTGACCCGGGGCGACCGCATCGTGGCCAGCAACGACACCTCTCTGCTGGATACCACCGTGGACGAAAACCCCACCCTTTCTGCCCTAAAGGCGCGCAGCACCGATGGCGGTATGATCCATGTGCACAGCACCACCGGGCAGCAGTACGCCTACGGCATTGTGGAGCAGGGACGCAGCTTTTATATCTATGTCTACCGCCCGGAGCGGGAGGTGTATGTCTCTACCATGCGCAATGTGAGCATGGCGGCCTTTGCTTACATGGTCGTGCTGTTCCTTTTGCAATTGCTGCGCGGCAAGACCGCCCGGCGCTACCGGGAGCAGCAGCTGCGCCGGGAGCAGGAGTATCAGGAGACCCTCAAGGCGGCTGCGCTGAAGGCAGAGAGTGCAAACCTTGCCAAGACCGAGTTTTTGCAGCGTATGAGCCACGATATCCGCACCCCCATCAACGGCATCCGGGGTATGGTGGAGATCGGCGACCGCTGCCCGGAGGATATGGCGCGGCAGGCCGATTGCCGCAAAAAGATCTGGGAGGCCTCCACCCTGCTGCTGGAACTGGTGAACGAGGTGCTGGATATGGGCAAGCTGGAGTCCGGCGAGGTGGTGCTGGAAAATGTGCCCTTTGATCTGCCCGAGCTGATACACGAGATCACGGACGTGCTGGAAAAACAGGCGGAAGAGCGCGGTATTGTGCTGCACCGGGAATACGGCAGGCTGCCGCATCCCCGGCTGGTGGGCAGCCCGCTGCACGTCAAGCGGCTGCTGATGAATGTGCTCAGCAACGCCATCAAGTATAACCGGGAGAAGGGGCGCGTGATGCTGGACTGCTTTGAACTGAGCTGTACCGGGGACAAGGCGCAGATCTGCTTTGTCTGCGCGGACACCGGCATCGGCATGAGCGAGGAGTTCCAGAAGCGGATGTTCGAGCCCTTCACGCAGGAAAACGCCGGGGCACGCTCGGTATACGGCGGCACCGGCCTTGGAATGTCCATCACCAAAAGCCTTGTGGATAAGATGGGCGGCACTATCGGGGTGGAAAGCAAGCAGGGCGTGGGCACCACCTACACCATCACCCTGCCTTTTGCCATCGATAATACTGCAACCGAAGAGCCGGAGCGGCAGCAGACAGACCTTACCGTGCTGCGTGGGCGGCAGGTGCTGCTGGCCGAGGACAACGCCCTGAACATGGAGATCATAGAGTTTTTGCTGAGCGATGTGGGCATAAAGGTGACCAAAGTCGCCGACGGACAGCAGGCGGTGGAGGCTTTTGCAGCCTCGCCGGTGGGCGGTTTTGACGCCATCCTGATGGACGTGATGATGCCGGTGCGGGACGGCCACGAGGCCACCCGCGCTATCCGCGCCATGGACCGCCCAGACGCAAAGACCATCCCCATTTTTGCCATGACGGCAAACGCCTTTGCGGAGGACCGCCTGAAAGCGCTTCAGGCCGGTATGAACGAGCATCTGTCAAAGCCCATCGACCCGGATGCCCTGTACCGCCTGCTGGTAAAATACCTGACAGAGCGCAGCTGAACTGTCTGCCGGGCTTTACAAGCGGGGCAAAACATGGTACAGTAAATATACTGTGCTTGCGCAAGCCGCAAGCACGCCCGGCGGTGGGAAAGCCGCCGGCACACAACACGATACGACACGGCAAACCAGCCGCGGACGGAAAGGATGTACTACAATGGAACAGAGCGAAAAGACCCTTGACATGATCGTCAATCTTTGCAAGAACCGTGGTTATGTGTTCCCCGGTTCCGAGATCTACGGCGGTCTGGCCAACAGCTGGGACTACGGCCCCCTTGGCGTGGAGTTCAAGAACAACGTCAAAAAGGCATGGCTGAAAAAGTTTGTGCAGGAAAGCCCTTATAATGTGGGTTTGGATGCTGCCATCATCATGAACCCGCAGACCTGGGTGACCACCGGCCATGTGTCCAGCTTCTCGGACCCCCTGCTGGATTGCCGCGCCTGCAAGGCACGCCACCGCGCCGACAAGCTGATCGGTGAGGAGCACCCCGAGGTGAACGTGGACGCCATGAGCTTTGACGAGATGGACGCTTTCATCGCAGAGCACGAGGATATCGTCTGCCCCGTCTGCGGCAAGCACGATTTTACCCCCATCCGCAAGTTCAACCTGATGTTCAAGACCGCCATCGGCGTGACTGAGGATAGCTCCTCCACCTGCTATCTGCGTCCCGAGACTGCACAGGGCATCTTTGTCAACTTTGCAAACATCCAGCGCACCACCCGCCGCAAGCTGCCCTTCGGTGTGTGCCAGGTAGGCAAGGCCTTCCGCAACGAGATCACCCCGGGCAACTTCACCTTCCGCACCCGCGAGTTCGAGCAGATGGAGTGTGAGTTCTTCTGCAAGCCCGGCACCGATCTGGACTGGTTCGCCTACTGGAAGGACTACTGCGAGAACTGGCTGCTGAGCCTTGGCATCAAGAAGGAACACCTGCGCCTGCGTGACCACGAGCCTGCAGAGCTGGCCTTCTACAGCCGCGCTACCACCGATATCGAGTACGCCTTCCCGTTCACCGACTGGGGCGAGCTGTGGGGCATTGCAGACCGTACCAACTACGACCTGACCCGCCATCAGGAGGCTTCCGGCAAGAGTCTGGAGTACTTCGACAGCGAGACCAACGAGCACTACATCCCCTACGTCATCGAGCCCTCTCTGGGCTGTGACCGTGTGGCGCTGGCTTTCCTGTGCGAGGCCTACGACGAGGAGCACCTGACCGACAGCAAGGGCAAGGAGGATATCCGCACCGTGCTGCGTCTGCATCCGGCGCTGGCTCCCTACAAGTGCGCCGTGCTGCCCCTGAGCAAGAAGCTGGGCGAGAAGGCCATGGAGATCCGCAACGAGCTGAGCAAGTACTTTATGGTGGATTACGACGATACCGGTTCTATCGGCAAGCGTTACCGCCGTGAGGACGAGATCGGCACCCCGTTCTGCATCACTGTGGACTTTGACACCGTGGGCGACGAGGCCAAGGGTATTGCTGCCGACAACTGCGTCACCGTCCGTGACCGCGACACCATGGAGCAGGTGCGTATGCCCATCAGCGAGCTGAAGAGCTACATCGAGAGCAAGATCGAGTTCTAAAAAATACACTGTTACGCAAAAAGCAGCCCCGCCGGTGCTCCGGCGGGGCTGCTTTTTTAGTGTCGTGACGGCTGAAAAAAGTGGGTCAGAAACGTCCACAGACGTTTCTGACCCACAAAATCTAAAATCGTCAGGCGGGTAGTTTACTGCTGGGCGAAGATCTTTACCTCGTCCTTGTCCATAAAGGCGGCACCCGCAAAGCCTGCGGCTTCCAGCTGACCCAGCTGCTTGCCCAGCTTTTTGCCCTGCGGCAGCACGGTGACATTATACTGCTCGCGCAGCGCGGCAGCCTTGCGCAGCACAGCAGGGAAGTCGGTGTCCTTGCCGTACAACAGGGCGATCTTCTGCTTTGCGCCGGGGATCTGGTAGCCCTGCTCCAGCAGAATGCCGCACACCCGCTCGAAGCCGATGGAGAAGCCCACGGCGGGCACCTGTACGCCAAGGAACTTGCCCACCATGTTGTCGTAGCGGCCGCCGCCGGCCACAGCACCGCTGAACTGCGGGCAGGTCACCTCGAACACCATGCCGGTGTAGTAGCCCTGACCGCGCACCAGACTGGGGCAGTAGGCCACCTGATAGCGTCCGGCAGCCAGCGTGTTGGCGGTAGCCAGCACATACTTCAGGTCGTCGGCGATGGCGGGGTCGGCGCAGCGGGCAGCTACGGCGTCCAGCGTCACGTCCCCGGCGGCAATAAAGTCTGCCAGTGCGTGGATGGCGCTTTCCGGCAGCTGCTTCTCGGTCAGCTCAGCCTTCACGCCCTCGGCACCGATCTTGTCCATCTTGTCAAAGGTGATGCAGACGGAATCCAGCGTGTCGGCAGCAAAGCCCATGCTCTCCAGCATCCCGCGCAGGATGCGGCGGTCGTTGATGTTGACGGTGAAGCCGGTAAAGCCGATGTTCAGCAGCGCGCGGGTGGTCACGTCGATCAGCTCCACCTCGGCGTTGGGGGAAGCGTCGCCCAGAATGTCGATATCGCACTGCACGAACTCGCGCAGACGGCCCTTCTGCGGGCGCTCGGCGCGGAACACCCGGTCGGTCTGGATGACCTTGAAGGGGTTGGGCAGCTTATCCTTATTAGCGGCGTAGTAGCGGCTCAGCGGCAGGGTAAGGTCGTAGCGCAGACCCATGTCGGACAGCTGCTTGGGGTCGCCGGTGTTCAGGGCGGCGGTCAGCTTGTCGCCGCGCTTGAGCACCTTGAAGATCAGGTTCAGGTTGTCGCCGCCCTCGGATTTGTCCAGATTTTCCATATCCTCCAGCATGGGGGTGGAGATGCGCTCAAAGCCGGCAGAGCGGTAGGTCTCCAGAATTTTGCCCTGAATGTAGTCGCGCAGGGTCTGCTCAGCGGGCAGCAGGTCCCGCATACCCTTCAAAGCCTGTGTTTTCATAACAGTAATTCCTCTCTATCTGTAAATTGTACCCGCCCTCGATGCCTGAAAAGGGGCGGGAGCGTTTTTAACTCAGTACTTTACCATTATAAAGGATAATGCCGGATTGTCAATCCAAATGGGCACACTATCGCAAATTGCACAAATCTTTGAGGTGAAGGTATGAAACAGCAGTTTGCAGCAAAACACCCGTGGACGATTCTGGCTGCGGGGGCAGCCATTCAGGTGCTTACCGGCTTACCGGCGGCGTGGGGCGTCTTTCAGCAGCCGGTCATGGAGGAATACGGCCTTTCGGAGCAGGGGGCGGGTTACGCTTTTGCCCTGCTTATTGCCGCCTTTGGGGTGGGGTGTGTGCTGGGCGGCTTTTTACAGGATAAAAAGGGCCCGCGCTGCGCGGCGCTGTGGGGCACAGCTCTGCTCTGCGGCGGCTTTTTTGCAGCGGCCTTTCTGCCGGGCTGGGCAGGGTGGGGGTTCTTTCTGGCCTTCAGCATCCCGGCGGGGCTGGGCACAGCCTTTTTGTACCCCTCTATCCAGTCCTGCGCCCAAAAGTGGTACGCGGGGCGCAAGGGGCTGGCGACCGGGGTCATCGGCGGTGCGGTGGGACTTTCCGGCGCGTTCCTGACCCTGTTTGTCCGGGCGGCGCTGCGGGGCTTTGGCCCGGTGCAGGGGATCCGGGGCGCGTTCTGGGCGCTTGGCGCGCTCACCCTGCCGGTGTGCCTTGCGGGCAGTGCGGTGCTCAGCGACCCGCCGCAGAAAAAACAGCAGCCAAGCGTCAAAAACACCCTCGACCTCTCCCCGGGGCAGATGCTGCGCACAAAGCAGTACTGGTTGTGTGCGGGCGCGGTGTGCTTTTCCACTCCGGCGGTGCTGCTGTTCAGCCCCATCATCTTAAAACTGGGCATGGAGCGCGGGCTGGACGAGACTGCTGCGCTGTGGAGCATCGTACTGGGCAGTGTGGGCAGCGCTGCGGGACGGATGCTGATGCCCATGCTCAGCGACCATATCGGCCGCCGCGCCACCGACCTTGGGCTGTTTGCAGCTTCGCTTGGGCTGTCGGCGGCGTTCTGGACGGCGCGGGGCTGGTGGGTGGTGGTGTGCTACGCCGGGCTCACCTTCTGCTACTCGGCGCTGGCGGCGGTGCTGCCCGCCCTTTCTACCGACCTGTTCGGCCTGCCCCACGCGGGGGTGAACTACGGCTTTCTGGCCTTGGGGCAGAGCGTGGGCAGCCTTGCGTTTCCTTTTGCAGCCAACCTGCTGGCGCTGGAAAACGGGCGGCACCTGCTTGCCATGGCCGGTGCGGCGGCGGGTTTTGCAGCCATTTGGGCGCTGCATCCGGTGCAGAAAGACCCGCGCTGAAACGCGCAAAAAGAAAAGGATGCAAAAAAGTTTGCCGGTGCTTACGGCAGAATTGACAAAAACTTGACGACTGTTTTGTATAAAGCGGTGGAAATGCCAGTTAGCTCTGCATGACCGTAAAACCCGGCTGCACTTTTTGCAGGAAATGACTTGCAAAATTCGTCCGTTTTCTCTATAATAAAATCATGCGTGGTAGTACCGGTGCAGGCGCTGAAAGAGAGCAGTGCACCCGGTTCGGATGCAAGCAGTATGGAGCAGCAGCTGTGCCGGCAGGGCGCGGCGGCGGTTTTGTGCTGCCAAAGCGACATTTGTCAAAAGGAGAGTATGATTATGACCTATTCGCAGCAAGTACAGAATATGTGCCCGATCACCAAAGGTCCTAAGCATGGTCCGGCTCCCATCCCCGAAGAGGGCGCATGGGTCAAGGCCTATGAGATCAAGGACATCAGCGGCTACACCCATGGTGTGGGCTGGTGTGCACCCCAGCAGGGCACCTGCAAGCTGTCCCTGAACATCAAGAACGGCGTCATCGAAGAGGCTCTGGTGGAGACCATCGGCTGCTCCGGCATGACCCACTCTGCTGCTATGGCAGGCGAGATCCTGCCCGGCAAGACCATTCTGGAAGCTCTGAACACCGACTTGGTGTGCGACGCCATCAACGTGGCTATGCGCGAGCTGTTCCTGCAGATCGTCTACGGCCGCAGCCAGACCGCTTTCTCTGAGGACGGTCTGCCCATCGGCGCAGGTCTGGACGACCTGGGCAAGGGTCTGCGCTCCATGACCGGCACCATCTTCTCCACCAAGGAGAAGGGCGTGCGCTATCTGGAGCTGACCGAGGGCTACATCAACAAGCTGGCAGTGGACGCTAACGATGAGGTCATCGGCTATCAGTTCGTTAAGCTGGGCAAGATGATGGAGGATATCCGTCACGGCAAGACCCCCAACGAGGCTTACGAGAAGAACGTGGGTACTTACGGCCGCTTCAGCAAGGAGCAGGGCGCTGTGAAGTACATCGACCCGCGTGAGGAATAAGAGAGGAGGAACAACTCAATGGCAACTTTTGAATCTATGGATCGCCGTATGCCTAAAATCGAGGCATGCCTGAAGGCTAACGGTCTGGAGTCTCTGGACGCTTGCAACGAGATGCTCCTCGCTAAGGGCATCGACTGCGATAAGATCGTCCGCGGCGTGCAGCCCATCTGCTTTGATAACGCTGTCTGGGCTTACACTCTGGGCACTGCTATCGCTGTGAAGCGCGGCCTGACCGACGCTGCCGAGTGCGCAGCTGCTATCGGTGAGGGTCTGGAAGCTTTCACCATCCCCGGCTCCGTTGCTGAGCAGCGTCAGGTCGGTCTGGGCCACGGCAACCTGGGCGCTCGTCTGCTGAGCGAGGACACCACCTGCTTCGCTTTCCTGGCAGGCCACGAGTCCTTTGCTGCTGCTGAGGGTGCTATCGGCATCGCCCGCACCGCAAACAAGGTCCGCAAGACCCCCCTGCGCGTCATCCTGAACGGCCTGGGCAAGGACGCAGCTTACATCATTTCCCGTATCAACGGCTTCACCTATGTGCAGACCGAGTACGATATCCCTACCCAGACCCTGACTGTGGTCAAGGAGATCCCCTTCTCCGAGGGTGAGCGCGCAGCCGTTAAGTGCTACGGCGCTAACGACGTTATGGAAGGCGTTGCCATCATGAAGAAGGAGGACGTGCAGTGCTCCATCACCGGCAACTCCACCAACCCCGTCCGCTTCCAGCATCTGGTTGCCGGCACCTACAAGAAGTGGGCTATCGAGAACGGCAAGAAGTACTTCTCCGTTGCTTCCGGCGGCGGCACCGGCCGTACCCTGCACCCCGATAACGTGGCTGCAGGCCCCGCAAGCTACGGCCTGACCGACTCTCTGGGCCGTGTACACGGCGATGCTCAGTTCGCAGGCTCCTCTTCTGTGCCCGCACACGTTGAGATGATGGGCCTGATCGGCATGGGCAACAACCCCATGGTCGGCGCTACCGTTGCCTGCGCTGTTGCTGCAGCTCAGGCCAACGCCTAAGTCTTTCCTAAGTTTCAGCGAGGGGGAACTGCTTTCCGAATGAGCAGCTCCCCCTTTTTTGCTGATAGATATCCGAACACAAGCAACCCAAAACAAGAAGGATGAAACAATGAAAAAGAATCAGATCCGCAAGAGCGTGGCTGCGCTGGCCATGGCGGCTGTTGTGAGCGTCAGCCTGCTGGGCTACGGCTGCGGCAGCAAGTCTGCCTCCTCCACCGCAGGCGTGTCCGGCGAGTTCACCGGTACAGCCAAGGGTATGGGCGGCGATGTTACCGTTACCCTGACCCTGACCGACGGCAAGATCACCGGCTGCACCGCCGAGGGCAAGGACGAGACCCCCGGCATCGGCACCATGGCTCTGGAGCAGCTGCCCGGCGCCATTGCCGAGAGCGGCAGCATTGCCGTGGACGGCGTGGCCACCGCAACCATCACTTCCGACGCCATCAAGGAGGCTGCTGCTGCCGCTCTGGTCGCAGCCGGCCTGAACGCTGATGACTACAAGACCGAGGTCAAGGCCGAGGAAAACAAGGCCGAGGACTCTACCATTGATGCAGACATTGCCATCGTGGGTGCAGGCGGTGCAGGCATGACTGCTGCCATCACTGCTGCTGCCGAGGGCAAGAGCGTGGTCATTCTGGAGAGCCAGCCCATGGTGGGCGGCAACTCCGTGCGCGCTACCGGCGGCATGAACGCCGGCAAGACCGTGTATCAGGATGAGAACGAGTTCGGCGAGTCCGCAGGCGTGGAAAAGACCCTGAAGACCGCTGCTGAAAAGTATGCCGACAACGCCACCATCACCGCTCTGGCAAAGACCGTTTCTGAGCAGTGGGCAGCTTATCAGGCAGACCCCAAGGGCTACTTCGACTCTGTGGAGCTGATGGAGCTGGACACCATGATCGGCGGCAAGGGCATCAACGACCCCGCTCTGGTGGAGACTCTGTGCTCTAACAGCGCTGACGCCATCGACTGGCTGGATGAGCACGGCATCACCCTGCACAGCGTTTCCAGCTTCGGCGGCGCATCCGTCAAGCGTATCCACCGCCCTGTGAATGATGAGGGCAAGACCGTTTCTGTGGGCTCCTACATGATCCCCCTGCTGCAGGAGAACTGCGACAAGGCCGGCGTGCAGACCCTGCTGAACACCACTGCTACCGAGCTGCTGACCGATGCAAACGGCGCTGTTGTGGGCGTGAAGGCTACCGGTTCCACCGGCGAGACCATCACCGTGAATGCCAAGGCTGTGGTGCTGACCACCGGCGGCTTCGGCGCAAATCTGGACATGGTCACCGAGTACAAGCCCGAGCTGAAGGGCTTTATGACCACCAATGCCGCAGGCGCACAGGGTCAGGGCATTGAGATGGCTACCGCTGTGGGCGCTGACACTGTGGACATGGATCAGATCCAGATCCACCCCACCGTGGAGGCTAACACCGCTGCTCTGATCACCGAGGGTCTGCGCGGCGACGGCGCTGTGCTGATCAACGCCGAGGGCAAGCGCTTCATCGACGAAGTGGGCACCCGTGACGTGGTTTCCGCTGCCGAGATCGCTCAGACCGGCAGCTACAGCTGGCTGGTGGTGGATCAGGCTATGGTCGATGCCTCCAGCGTCATTCAGGGCTACATCAAGAAGGGCTACACCGTGACCGGCCAGACCTACGAGGAACTGGCAAAGGCTATGGGCGTGGACGAGGCTGCTTTTGCCGAGACCATGAAGACCTGGAACGGCTACGTTGAGGCCAAGAACGACCCCGACTTTGGCCGTACCAGCTTTGCAAAGGCTCTGGATACCGCTCCCTACTACGCTATCAAGGTCACCGCAGGTGTGCACCACACCATGGGCGGCCTGAAGATCAACACCAACACCGAGGTGCTGAAGGCTGACGGCTCTGTGATCCCCGGCCTGTTCGCAGCAGGTGAGGTGACCGGCGGCGTGCACGGTGCAAACCGTCTGGGCGGCAACGCTGTGGCCGACTTTACCGTCTTTGGCCGCATTGCCGGTGCAGCTGCCAGCAAGTACGCTGCATGAGCATAAAGCCAAAAAACTCTGACACCGCCGCCCCCAAGGGCAGCGCGTGGAAAAAAAATGTGATCTTTGCACTGGTGGTGCTGGCACTGGCCGCAGGTATTTTTCTTGCGGTGCGGGCGCAGCACCCCGCCAAGGGCAGCGGCTTACAGGCCGTTGTGGATTTCGGTGACGGCGTTACCGAGACCTTGCCACTTGCGCAGGATCATGATTACCTGTACGAGGTAGGGGACTACATCGTGCACTTGCAGGTAAAGGATGGCGCCATCGCGTTTTTGGACAGCCAGTGCCCGGACCATGTCTGTGAGCAATTCGGCTGGCTGGACAAGGACGGCGCATGGGCCGCCTGTGTGCCCGCAGGGGTGTATGTGGTGGTAGAGCCCACCGCAGACGCAGAGTAAAAAAGAATAAATCAGCCGGGCCTTCGGGTCCGGCTGATTTTCTTTTTGAGGAAAAAACGGCAAAAGAACCCTCTCAGGCATCGCTGTGCGATGCCAGCTCCCCCGAAGGGGGAGCTTTTTAGCGTGAGCCGATAGTTGCAGAGAATCTCCTCCATCTGAGATTCTGAAAAGCCTGCGGGCTTTTCAGAATCCTTTTTCACAGGAAGGAGAGCAGAGAAGAGGCAGTTTGAATCGTATTATATAAAGATATGCAACTGCTCAGCGGCGCACAAAGAAAGCCATTCTTTGTTAAAAAAGTCTGAAACTTTGTGGAAATGCCGTGAAACGAAAATTGGACGCTTGTTTATCGGGGCAAAATGCGATACACTACAAATAAGAGTTTCTGACGGGTGCTTTTGCAAAAAGCACCTTGTCATAAAAGAACCTAGGAGGAACGGCAAGAATGATCTGGAACAAGTCTAAACAGCCCGCCGACCCGCAGCAGGACGCAGCGGCTGCACCCAAAAAAGGCGGTGCGGCAGCCTTTGCCCAAAAGAACTGGAAGTGGCTGGTGCCGGTGGCCATCGTGGTGCTGGCAGGCGGCTGGTGGCTGCTGAAGCCCAAGGGGGCAAAGCCCGCCAACGTGGATACTTCCTATACAGAAGCAGTGCCGGAGACCCGGGATGTCTCCAACACGCTCAGCGGCACTGGCACGCTGAAGCCTGCCAATACTTACAGCGTTAAATCGCTGGTGTCCGGCAAGGTGCTGACCGGCAGCTTTGAAGAGGGCGATATCGTGGAGGAGGGTACTGTGCTGTACACGGTGGATTCCTCCGACGCTACCACCAAGGTGGAGCAGGCAGCCATCACCTTGCAGCAGGCGCAGCGCAGCTACGATAAGACCGCAGACCGCCAGTATGTCCGCGCTGAGGTGGCGGGCGTCGTCAGCAGCCTGAAGGTGAACAAGGGCGATGAGGTAAAGAGCGGCCAGGAAGTGGCTGTGGTGCGGGACAGCTCCAAGATGAATCTGGTGCTGGAGTTCCCGGCTGCGGATGCTGCTAACTTCTCGGTAGGGCAGACCGCCCAGGTGACACTGGACGGTACCTTTGAGGTGCTGCCCGGCACGATTACCGCTGTGACCGGCACCGATGCCCTGAGCACCGGCAATCTGCTTACCCGCACTGTGACCCTCTCGGTGTCCAATGCGGGCGGTCTGACCACGGCACAGGCGGCTACGGCTACCGTCAACGGGGTAAGCTCCATTGCAGCGGCAAACTTCCAGTATCAGGCCGAGCGCACCTTGACTGCGCTGTCCTCCGGTACCGTCACCGCCATCAATGTGCGGGAGGGCGGCAGCGTGAACAAGGACGATATCATCCTGACCCTCAGCGGTGAGGAACTGACCGAGTCCATCCAGGCTGCCTCCGAGACCCTGCGCGGCGCGGAGCTGTCCATGCAGAATATGCAGGACACTATGGATAGATACACCATCACCTCGCCCATCAGCGGCACCATCATCGAGAAAAATGCCAAGGTGGGCGATGCCCTGAGCACCGGCAGCGACCTGTGCACCATCTACGACCTGAGCTATCTGGAAATGACCATCAACGTGGACGAGCTGCAGGTCAGCAGCCTGAAGGTGGGACAGTCCGTACAGGTTACTGCAGACGCCGTGAAGGATAAGACCTACGAGGGCGTGGTTACCCGTGTGTCCATGAAGGGCGACACCAGCGGCGGCACCACCACCTACCCGGTGACCGTGCGCATCGACGAGACCACCGGTCTGCGCCCGGGCATGAACGCCAACGCCGAGATCGTGGTGGCACAGGCTAAAAATGCGCTCACGGTGCCTAACGCCGCCATCGTGCGGGGCAATTATGTGCTGGTGCGGCAGGATTCGCCCAGCGCCGTGAACGCTGATACTTCCATGAGCGCACCAGAGGGCTATGTGTATGTCCAGGTCAAGACCGGTGTCAGTGACGACAACTATACGCAGGTGACCAGCGGCCTGTCCGAGAGCGATACCATCGCCTACGACCCCAGCTCCGTGAGCAGCGACAGCTACTATGACGACGGTGGCTATGGTGATATGGGCGGCGGAGAGCTCGAGGATACCGGAAACAATGCAGACCTTGCCGAGGGCGGCGAGGAGACGCTGCCGGAGGAGACGGAAAACGGTGAAGCCCCCGCAGCGGACGCTGAAGAGCCCGCAGAGGGCATCGACCCCGCCGAGGCCGGCGCAGTCGTGGTGAATTGACGCAGGAGGGATGAATGAGCGCTCTGATCGAGTTTGATGCGGTGTGCAAGTACTACCAGATGGGCGATACCACGGTAAAAGCTGCCGACCACATCACCATGAAAATCGAAAAAGGCGAGTTCGTGGCCATCGTGGGCCAGTCCGGCTCGGGCAAATCCACCTGTATGAACATCATCGGCTGTCTGGATGTGCCCACCTACGGCACCTACCGGCTCAACGGCCGGGATGTGGGCAAGATGAACCGCAACGAGCTGGCCGCTGTCCGCAACGAAATGCTGGGCTTTATCTTCCAGCAATACAATCTGCTGCCCAGGCTGAACCTGATGGAAAACGTGGAGGTGCCGCTGGTGTATGCGGGCATCTCCCGCACCGAGCGCCACATCCGCGCCCGGGAGGTGCTGGAGCAGGTGGGGCTTGGCGACAAGCTGAAAAACCGCCCCAACCAGCTTTCCGGCGGTCAGCAGCAGCGCGTGTCCATTGCGCGGGCACTGGTGCGCAACCCGCCGGTCATTCTGGCGGACGAGCCCACCGGCGCACTGGACTCCCATACCGGCCGCGAGGTGCTGGGGCTTTTGCAGCAGCTGCACAAGCAGGGACACACCGTAGTGCTGATCACCCACGACAATTCCATTGCCGTGCAGGCCGACCGCATCATCCGGCTGGAGGACGGTCAGGTGGTGTATGACGGCGACTCCCACGCACCGGAGGCCATGGTGCAGCCCACCCTGCTGCCCGAAACGCCGGAAAAGGAGGAACAGGCATGATCTTTGAAACCTTCCGGCAGGCTATCCAGAACGTGTGGAGCAACAAGCTGCGCACCTTTCTGACCATGCTGGGTATCATCATCGGCGTGATGGCGGTCATCGTCATCGTGGGTCTGGGCAATGGCATGACCAAGAGCATGCGGGACAGCTTTTCCGCACTGGGCACTAACACCCTCAGCATTCAGGTGTGGGGCTACGGCTCCCGCTCCGTGTCGGTGGAGGAGATGTACGACATCTGCCAGCGGCATTCCGACCTGATCAAGGCGGTGTCGCCGCAGGTCAACTTCAGCGGCAAAGCCAGCGGTACGCTGAAGATCGGTACCACCAGCTACCGCTGGTCCAAGATGAGCGGTGTGGACGAAAACTTTACCGAAATGAAGAATTACCAGATCGTTCAGGGGCGCGGCCTGCAGTATATGGATATGCAGGACAACAAGCAGGTCTGCGTCATCGGCGATTACCTCAACCGCGTAGCCTTTGGCGGCAACGGTGTGGGGCAGACGCTCAAGATCGGTGCCAACAAGTTCCGCGTCGTAGGTGTGCTGTCTGCCAAAGTCAGCGACCCCACCATGCAGCAGGGCAGCGATGACGACTGCGTTTACCTGCCCTACACCACCGTGATGCGGCTCTCCAGCCAAAGCATGGTGGACTGCTACACCGCCATGATGGCCGACGAAAGCCTTGCCAACGAGGCCAAGGCCACCATGGAAGAGGAATTGATGTCGATCCTCAAGACCGAAAACGGCTACTATGTGTACAGCGCCAGCGAGTGGCTGGAGGAAATGAACAAGATGATCAACATGGTCATCGTGATACTTACCGGCATTGCCAGTATCTCGCTGCTGGTGGGCGGCATCGGCATTATGAACATCATGCTGGTGTCGGTTACTGAGCGCACCCGCGAGATCGGCATCCGCAAGGCGCTTGGCGCAAAGGAGCGCACCATTCTGGCGCAGTTTGTGGTGGAAGCAGCCACTACCTCGGCGCTGGGCGGCGTTTTAGGCATTGCGCTGGGCTATGCGGTGTCCATGGCGGCAAACAAAGTGCTGCCCATGTTCATGACCGATACCACCGTTACGGTAAGCCCCTCCTTCAACTCCATTGTGGTGGCCTTTGGCATCTCGGTGGGCATCGGCGTGCTGTTCGGCTACCTGCCGGCACGGCGCGCAGCCCGGCTGAACCCCATTGAAGCATTGCGCTACGATTGATCGCGGCGGCGTGATAAACAAAGAACAAGAGGTACGACCAATGAAAAAACGGATTCTCGCATTTCTGCTGGCGGTCAGCATTGCGGTGTCGGTGCTGGTGCTGCCGGTCTCGGCGGCCAACATCAACAACACGGCCCTGCAGACGGCCATTACTCTGGGCGCTGTGCCTACCGGTCAGGAGCTTAGCGCCAACATTACCCGCGGCGCTTTTGCCAAAATGCTGGTGTCCTTTTCCACTTACCGGGAGAGCGTAGGCGCACAGGGCACGGTGGGCACTTTGTACCGGGATGTGCCCGGCACCTCCCAGTGGGCACCCTACATCCGCATTGCAGTGCAGCAGGGCTGGATGAACGGCTACACCGACGGCTCCTTTCGCCCGGACAACACCGTCACACTGGAGGAAGCCTGCGCAGCGGTGCTGAAGCTGTTGAGCTATAAGACCACCGACCTGACCGGCTCCTTCCCGCAGGCACAGCTGAACAAGGCGCAGCAGATCGGTCTGCGGGATCAGCTGACCTGCACGCAGGGACAGGCTATGACCTACGAGCAGAGCACCCTGCTGCTGTACAACGCCCTGCGCGCCAACACCGCCAGCGGCAGCGCCTACGGCAGTTCGCTGGGCTTTACGGTGTCCAACGGTCAGGTGGATACCTCCTCGGTGCTGCTCAAGAGCCGCAAGGGCCCCTTTGTAGCAGAAGAGGGCACCCAGCTGCCCTTTACGCCGGTGAGCGTCTACCGCAACGATAAGGCCTCCGCTTCGGCAGAGCTGAACAAGTACGACGTGTACTATTACAGCGAAAGCCTGCAGACGGTGTGGATCTACACCCGCCGCGCCGCAGGCCGCATCACGGCAGTATCGCCCAGCGCCAGCGCGCCTACTGCGCTGACCGTGGCGGGCAGCAATTACACGCTGGGCAGCTCTGCCGTGGCGTCCAAGATCTCCTCCCTGAACGGCGGCGGCGTGGGCGAAGTGGTCACCCTGCTGCTGGGCATGGACAACGAGGTAGCCGATGTGATCACCGGCGAGGAAGCCGACAGCGTGTTCTATGGCGTGGTGCAGACTGCTACCCGCAGTCTTGTGGAGGATAACGGCGCAGACGTGCTGCAAAAGATCTCGGTGATGTGCACCGACGGCATTACCCGCACCGTGAATATCGACAAAAGCCTGAACTACCCCACCGGCTGGCTGGTGGAGATCAGCGTGACCCCCGAAGGGGAGCAGGTGACCGCCATCGACTCCAAATCGGTCAGCGGCACCATCAACGATACCGCCACCGCGCTGGGGGACTATGCTCTGGCCGATGACGTACAAATCTTGGAAACAACATCGGAGGGGTTGGCTGGGACGGTTCGTCCCAGCCGAATAGCGGGGACAAAGCTGAACACGCTGGCTGTGCGTTACTATACGCTGAATGAGCAGGGGCAGATCGACCGCCTGATTCTGAACGACGTCACAGGTGATCTGTGGAAATACGGCGTGCTGGACGATGTGAAGAATCTGGCCTTCAACGCAGGCTCTATTCTGGGCGGTCTGACCGGCGGCTCCGGTGGGAGCGGGGACAGCTCCTCCGGCAGTGGTTCCTCCGGGGGCAGCTCTTCCGGCTCCGGCAGCGGCTCCACCGGAGGTAGTTCTTCCGGCTCCGGCTCTACCGGCGGCACCACCAACACCACCACGGTGGTGGATGATCTGCGCAGTGTGCTGGTGCCCACCACCAGCGAGATCCTGTGGGGCGTCATTGACGGCTCGCTGCTGAGCACGGTCTGGAACCGCATCACCAGCAGTTCCGGCTCGCTGCTGAGCATCGGTCTCAAGCAGCTGGCCAACATTACCGGCCAGCCTATGAGCACCATCCTCAACTTTGTGGGCGGCGGCGCTACCTACATCTGCTACGTCAACGGCAGTCAGGCCAGTTTTTCCACCTCCATCAAGTATCCGGTGCTGGCGGGCGGTCTGGCAGTGCGGCAAAACGTGAACGGCACTGTAAAGGCCATGATCCAGCTGATGCCCATGAAGATCGATCAGGTGGGTGCAGCCTCGGTGATGAGCAACGGCACCCGCTACGAGACGGCTGACGATATGCAGGTGTACCTGTGGTACAAGGGGCAGTATTACGCCACCAAGCTCTCTGAGGTGAACTCTGAGGGCTACTACCTGACCGGCTGGTACGATAACTTTGGCTGCGCAGCAGGCAAGCGTGTGCGGGTGATCGTGGCAGTCAAAAAGGACTGATGGACTACTATGACCCCCGGCGCAGGGCGCTGCGGGCGGTACGGCAGCTGCTCTACCCGCGCGAGTGCCCCTTCTGCGGCCGGGTGCTGGGGGATGTACGAGATTGCCCGGACTGTGCAGTGCAGCTGGAAACGCTGCGTCGCAAGCCGGGCATCCGGCTGGACCCGGCGCAGCACTATATCAGCAATCTGGCCGGTGCGGCTGCGCCCTACCGTTACAGCGGCTGTGTGCGGCGCGGCATCCTGAACGCAAAGTATCAGGGCAAGCCGTGGCGGGCTGTGGAGATGGGCAACCGTCTGGTACAGCTGGCCTTTGGCGGTGAACTGACCGTGCAGTACGGCGAGCTGCTCCCGCAGCCGGTGCCGTGGGCGGCCATAGGGTACGACCTGATCGTACCGGTGCCGGCCTCCGGTAAAAGGCGCGGCTACAATGTGCCGGAACTGATGGCGCTGCCGCTGGCCAAGGCTATGGAGGTGCCGCTGGCACCGCAGGCACTGGAGCGCACCCGCGCCAAACGGCATCAGGCCGGTCTGCCGCTGGAACAGCGCATAGCCAACGTGGCAGGTGCTTTCCGGGCGGCGCAGCCGCGGCAGCTGGAGGGTAAGCGCATCCTGCTGGTGGATGACGTCATCACCACCGGCACAACGGCTGCTGCCTGCGCGCAGGCACTGCTTCACGCCGGGGCAGACAGCGTATTCGCGCTGGCCTTTGCCACGGTGGAGTTTGGCGCACCGCCGGACGACACCACCCCCATCCATGAGGACGATGAGGAAGATGTGTATCGCGATTTTTGAAAATAACGCTCTTTCGCGCATCCTTTTGGCGGGCAAAAGCCGGGACAGTAAAATGTAAAAACTGCATCAGAAATTTGGAAAAAGCGCTTGACAAAACGGGCAAAGTCGGGTATACTAATCAAGCTGTGAGCGGCAAACGCAAACAGATATCCGGGTGTAGCGCAGTTTTGGTAGCGCGCTTGAATGGGGTTCAAGAGGCC
>OGLE01001319.1_pt1 | contig 19946 bp, 12 predicted proteins | sample 1572671 | NCBI WGS metagenome assembly OGLE01 (sample SAMEA2581923, study PRJEB24529) | metagenome | biome: Human gut stool | place: China | collected 2011 | reverse complement strand
CTATCACAATAACCATTCGGATCTTCCACGTCAGATATCAATATCATAGGCGTATCCCGATAACGCTTCAACCTGCGCGCGGACTCCATAAACCGGTATGCATCTACAATATTCTGGTGAAACTGCTCCTCCGCTGGCCCGCACACCATTACATCAACCTGATGCTCTACAATAATCTTATAGGCCGCACTATAATTTCTGGCAATCTTCACAGAATATTCCAGCGCTAACTGACTTACAACCATACGACTACGTTCTAATATCTCTTCATCCCCCATGACAAACAACACAATTTTTCTTTCCCTCAACACATTCTCCCCCTCGTAAATAAAAAGCAGAAAAACCTCCTCCTGTCTTTCTGCTTTCTTGTCCCCTAGTTACAATATTTCTCTATCAATGTAAGTGCTTCGTCCATCTTGTCAACCGGAATCTGTCCGGGTGCCGATGCCTCCGCAAAGCTTGCAAATGTGATTGCACTGCCGAACACCTGACCGCTGATCCGGCTGATTGCCCCCATCTTCCCCATCGACATCGTGACAACCGGTACCTCTGCATACGCTTCCTGCATCATAGCCGTTGCAGCAAGCAGATTCACCACATGCATTTTATTCTCCGGCATCACAGCAATCTTTGCAACATCCGCGCCAAGATCCTGCATACTGCGCAGCCGGTTCACGATCGTGGATGCATCCGGTGTGGTCTGGAAATCATGATTTGACATGATGATCTTTACCCCTTTTTCCTTTGCAATCCCGATCATTTCCTCTGCCTGCTCTGCCCCGGAGAATAACTCGATATCCACCATATCTGCCGTTGCTTTTTCAATCACGTGCCGGTTGATCTCGTAGATCGTCGGCGTGGTAAAGGCAAGCTTCTCGCCGCCCTCCGCTTCACTCCGGATCGTAAATAACAACACTTTTTCTGGCAGAATCTCTGCTACCTTCGCAAGCAATCTATCTAACACTTCATAGTCAGGCAAAATATCCAGATAATCGCCACGAAGCTCCACCATATCAATGGCAGAGCTTCTCTGTGACTGTCTTATCTGATCCGCCTGCGCTATGATCTCCTCCGCCGACCGTCCGACCAGCGGCACACAGATCTTCGGCCGGTCAAAGCCGATGATACAATGTTTGATCTTACAATAACGAATCATATAATTTTCCTCTATTTTTACTGTATCTTCTCATAGTACTTGGATTCCAGTGCCTGCAACAGCTGCTCCACAGTATAGTCATCGTCATCCAGATAGATGCTTGCTTCCATACTCAGGAACACACCCGGTTCTACTTCGATCACGGCTGTAACATCCATACATTTCATCTGGAATGCGTTATAAGTCTGTACGTTATAAAGCACATCCTTGTCTTCTACTTTTGCTGTCTGGTTTAACTGTGTATCCAGAATCTCGTAGCTGTCGATGTTGGACATATCATAATAGACAGAATCCAATGCGTCGGATGCAGATTCTGCAGTATATAACCCATACTGTATCGTAGATACCTGCTCTGTCTCAAACATAACACCATACTCATTCGCATACTCGAAGTTAAATCCATCGATACATCCCTTGATCTTGTATTTCGCACTTCCATCATAGGTCATAACTGATGCATTATCGAGGGTAATCTCATCTGTATTATCATCGCTGAAATCTGCATCGCTATAGGTAGCTGTGTCTTCGTCGATATCCTCTTCCACCTGATTAAGCAGATCGGAATTTGTTCCAAACAGACTGTTCAATGCATTTATCAGATTTACAAATGCTGTATTGTCAGATAAACGCTCTACCCAAGCATCCATCAACTTCTGGCTTTCTTCACCAAATGTCTGCAGATCGTCCTCTGTCATGGTTGCAAGATCATACACCTTTTTGCTTGCATCCATCTCCTGTACAGAAATCTTCGATGTATCGATCGTTGTATCAATACTTCCATTGCAGAGCGTCTGGTTGGCTGCCTTCAGCTCGAACGAATCAATCGCCACAGTATAGCCGACACCCTTGTTGATGTCTTTGTAAGCACCCTTGTAATTAAACACATAGGTATCTGCGCCTACAATATTGGCATTAACCGTATTCTCAAATGTATTGTCCGCCTTGTTAAATGTCTTCTCCCAGTCAACAGACAGGTACGAAGAAGCGGAGATCTTTACCTTTGTCGTAACTGTATCACCAGACTCTACAACATCCTTTGTGAAATCCAGTCCAATCTCCTTGTCACCGGCAAATGCCTTTACATTTCCATATGTATTTCCGCTGATATCATGTGCCTCGAACTTCACGCCAACGGAAGTGTCTGACACGTCAAAACTTAAGTTTCCTGACAGATCATCCTTACCAGCATCCAGCCAAAAATCATAATCGATCTTCACCATATTCAAGATGTTGATCTTATCGCTACATGTGATCTTAACAGCTCTCTTGCCCTTCACATATACTTTCACACACAGATCATGCTTAATGACACTTGGCACAGCCGCTTTCAACTGATCCATATAATATGTATAGTCGTCTGCACTCATACCAAGCTGATCAAGCGTATCCTGCGAACCTGTTACCGCTTCTGTCAAACCATCGATCGCAGATACACACGCATCCTGCAGATCTTCCTTTGCCCATGTCACATAATATTCCTTGGCTGTTACATTCTCGCCATTGACTGTGATCTTGGCACTTCCCTGCTTCTTAAATTCTGCAGCATCCCAGATTGTCTCCAGCGCACTCACATATCCACTTGTAAGACCTGATCCATCAGAACCAGATGCAAATGCGTTTAAACTGTATCCGGTAAGTGCCGATGCGTCCAGACCAAGTGACTGTCCGGCTGGTGAATTCGCAAGCGCGCCCATCGGATCGTCCGCCGGGTATACAAGATAACCTGCAAGCAACTCCGGTATACCGACTGTCATCGTATCTTCATCGCCAAAAACCTCATACGACAGAAGATCATCGCCACCGATCGTTATCGCGCCATCTGCAGAAAGCTTCTTATTTTTCTGATCCACTGCGTTATTCTGATTCCAACCGATTGCGTAAGCATTTTCACCTTCACCAGCGTTAAATGTCAGGTTGAGACTGCTATCTCCACCTTTCTCATTATACGCCTTCATCACCTCATCGAATCCGACTACATCGTTTCTCTCTCCGCCAGTGCTGTAGGAAGAAAATGTCTCTTCCATCGCATCTAATACGACTTCCTTGTCCGACTTAAAAAGCTTTGGAAGGAAAATGACGCCACATACAACCAGTGCAACGATTGCAACGCCAGCACCGATCAATGCGCCCAGCTTGCCTTTTGTCATTGGCTTCTTCGGTTTCTTACCGCCTGTCTGTGGTTGCATCGACTGCTGTCCGTAATATCCAGTCATGTCCGGCTGTACCGGCTGCTGTCCGTAATATCCGTTCATATCCGGCTGTACCGGCTGCTGTCCGTAATATCCTGTCGCATCGGGCTGTACCGGCTGCTGTCCGTAGTATCCAGTCATGTCCGGCTGTCCCGGCTGTTGTCCGTGATATCCAGTCATGTCTGACTGTGGTGGATTCATATATCCGGTCGTATCCGGCTGCTGTGGATTCACATATCCAGTCGTATTCGGGAATCCCCCCGGCTGCTGTGTGTTATTTTCGTCCATTCTATCCCTCCAACTATATGTCTACGCTTAGTAAACCTTTGCTTCTTCCTCGCCATTTAATACACGAAGTGCGCCCTGTGCCAGGGCAAGAAGCTCGTCCTCGCCACCGTATACGGTAACAGGTGCGATGAACTGTACTCTCTTTGTGATCTCTTCGGTTGCGTACTTGCCATATGCGATACCGCCTGTCAGGATGATCTGATCAACCTTACCGGAGAGAACCGCTGCCTGTGCTCCGATATCCTTCGATACCTGATATAAGAATGCATCGAATACAAGCTGTGCATGCTTGTCACCATTCTTTGCCATAGCCTCGATATCTCTTGCATCGTTGGAACCGCAGTATGCATTAAATCCTGCCTTACCAACAAGCTGCTTGATCATTTCCTTCTCTGTGTACTTTCCTGAATAGCACAGACGAACCAGCTCGCCGTTTGGAACACCTCCGGCACGCTCCGGAGAGAATGCACCATCGCCATCCAATGCATTGAATACATCTACAACCTTACCGCCTGTATGGGCACCTACGGAAACACCGCCACCCATATGAACAACGATGAGGTTCAAATCCTCGTACTTCTTACCAACTTCCTTTGCATAACGCTTTGCAACTGCCTTCTGATTTAATGCATGGAAGATACTTGTTCTAGGAAGCTCCGGATGTCCGGAAAGTCTTGCAACATCCTGTAACTCGTCAACAACAACCGGGTCTACGATATAAGCAGGGATTCCAAGCTCATCAGCGAAATCCTTTGCCAGGATACCACCGAGGTTTGATGCATGCTCACCACGCTTTGCCTCTACTAAGTCCTTTACCAGCTCATCGGTAACTGTGTATGTACCACCCGGAATTGGCTTAAGCAGACCACCACGGCCTACAACAACATCCAGTGTCTTAATATCGAAATTATTCTCAGCTAAAACCTTAGCGATGACATCCTTACGGAAATCCTTCTGTGCAACGATCGAATCGTACTGTGCAATCTCCTCAGTCGAATGACGCAGTGTCTCCTCGAACAACAATGTCTCATCTTCAAATACACCAATCTTTGTAGATGTAGAACCTGGATTGATGATCAATGACTTATAACTCATTTTATTATCCTCCTGCTTATTTATGCTTATAATTTATTTGTTTTTCTTTAAGTTTTCAGCAACGATTGCTGCAAGGGCAATGGAATTTACCTTTGTCTCAAATGTATCGGAACGGGATGTCAGGATAACCGGTGCCTTTGTACCTGTTAAGATACAGCCATTCTTAACCTTTGCTGTGTGAACCAGTGTCTTGTATGTGATATTACCTGCGTGAATGTCCGGGAACAGTAAGATATCTGCATCACCGACAATCTTACGGTTCGTTGCTCCCTTATGCTTTGCAGCTTCCGGATCAATTGCAAGGTCCATGGAAAGCGGTCCGTCCACGATACAGCCTGTAATCTTACCCTCTTCATTCATCTTTGTAAGCTCAGCTGCGTCTACTGTAACAGGCATCTTCGGATTTACTACCTCTACCGCTGCAAGCGGAGCTACCTTTGGACACTCGATACCACATGCATGTGCAACTGCAACTGTGTTGCTGATAATATCCACCTTGTCCTCCAATGTTGGGTATGGAATAAATGCAACATCAGTCAGGAAGAACATCTTCTCGAAGCCTTCAATCTCAAACAGACATACATGTGACAAAGCCTTACCGGTTCTAAGTCCCACTTCCTTATTGAGTACACTCTTCAGGAATCCCTTTGTGTCAATGAGACCCTTCATGTACATATCTGCCTCTCCATCATGTACAAGCTTGACTGCTGTCAGGGCTGCTTCTGTCGGATCCTTCACGTCAATAATCTCAAAACCCTCTAAACTCATATCCATGCTTGCAGCGATTTCCTTGATCTTATCAGCATCTCCGACCAGAATCGCATCCGCGATATCTTTATCCTTTGCTGCCTTTACTGCTTCAAGGACTGCATCATCCTGTGCAACAGCTACGGCAAGCTTCTTCTTGCTGCATGATTTAATCTGCTCAAGTAATCCTTCAAAATTCTTCATTGTTCTGTTCTCTTCCTTTCCTCTTCCATCCTCTTTTTATGAGTCTTTGTTGTTCTTTACGTCCAAGATTGCTGAAACGGTGCATAAAGCAATTGCTATAAATCCCATAGCATGATCAATATGCTTATTTATCTGCTTTCTTCGTTTTTCCTTAAGCTTCCGCTCTTTGCGCGACATACGCTTTGCAGGTTCTCTGTAAAGTGATTTCGCAGGCTTTGCCTTCTTCGGTTTTTTCGGAGTCTTCAGTCTTGACATCTGTTTCACCTTCTTTGACGAATTTATAATGTGTTTTCCGCATTATTCCGGCTTGTGTGAACACAGCCTATATAATGCTTATTATACCATTTTAAGCGGACTTTCGCAACATCTGTTCCGGCGGCTTCGCGAAATAAGCCACCGTCAGCAGAATCGTCATGCAGACCCAGCTGATCGGTTCCGTAAGTGCCACACCGAAATAAGCAAGCCGCGGCACCAGAATCGTTGCAGAAAGTACCTTGATTGTCATCTCAACAACGCTCGAGCACACCGGTATTACCTTCCGCCCCATCCCCTGCAGACTGCACCGCAGAATAAATAGCGGTCCGAGCACATAGAAAAATACAATACTGATCCGGGAATACATCACCGCAGAATCTACAATTGTCGGATTATCGGTAGACGCAAGCCATGTAAATACCGGTCTGCCAAATGCAAAGCAGATAATTACAAGTACCGTTGTTATTCCCGTTGCTATAACAACGGCATGACGAATCCCTCTGCGAATACGTGCCGGTTCCCCGGCTCCCATATTCTGACTTACAAAGGTTGTCATTGCATTTCCCAGACAATAAAGTGATACCGTAAATATATCGAACACTTTTCTTGCCGCTGTATGCGCCGCAACGATTGCCGTTCCCAATCCATTGATTGCGCCTTGCAGCACAATCGTTCCGAAATTCACAACAAGCGACATAAATCCCATTGCAAGCCCCGTCGTAAGAAGCTCACTGTACTGTCCTTCCACCGGTTTCCACTCGTCCTTCTCCGGTATAATATCCCGGAACTTAAGCAGGATATAACCAAGACAAAGCACTGCCGAAAGTGCCTGCGAGATGATTGTCGCCCAGGCAGCACCCTGAATCCCCATATGAAATCCATTCACAAAAAGCGGCGTCCGGCTGTCGCCAACCGCGCGCAGTACATTTGCACACATGTTATAAACAGACACAAATATAATGCCATATAAAATGATTCGCACATACGCAAGTGCCGGGCTCATAATATCTTCCGGTGTTGCCAGAAGTTTCAGGATCGCAGGAATCAAAAGCAAGATTAACACGGTAAGCACAACTGCCCCTGCCAGCGTCAGCAACACAGTACCTGCCACCATGCGGCGCATCCGCTTATAATCCTTTCCTCCAAAACTGTTCGCAATCGGAATCGCAAATCCAAGTGTCAGGGAATTCAAAAATCCGATTAAAGTGTTCGATACAACACTTGTGGCACCGACAGCCGCAAACGCTTCGGTGCCAACAAATGTACTTACAATCTTACTGTCCGCAATATTATATAATTGTTGAAATATGCTGCCGAATATCATCGGGATGGCAAATAAAATTATCACCTTTGCCGGGTAGCCTTTTGTCAAATCTTTCATCCTGTTTCTTCATTCCTTACAATACAAATATTCTCTGGTATAAACACAACACCCCATTCTGCACAAGAAGTACGAATGGGGGTTGTATATATGTAGCATTAATTACTCTACCGTTACAGACTTCGCCAGATTTCTCGGTTTATCCACATCCAGTCCCTTTGCCTCGGATGTATAATATGCAACTAACTGCAATACAACCGCTGTTGCAAAGGATGTAAATTCGCTATCCATCTTCGGAAGGCGGATATGCTGGTCACAGATACTTGGATCATTCACTTCCTCATCCATGCTGACAAGCACCACATACGCACCTCTTGCCTTTACCTCACGGATATTCGAGATGACCTTCGCATAGACATCCTCCTGGGTTGCCAGCGCGATAACCGGAACATTCTCAGAGATTAACGCGATTGTTCCATGCTTGAGCTCTCCTGCCGCATATGCTTCGGCGTGCACATAAGAGATTTCCTTTAACTTCAGTGCCGCTTCTAAGCTCATCGTGTAGTCCAGACCTCTTCCGATATAGAACGTATCGGTTGCAAACTTGATATGATCTGCCACTCGCTTGATATCATCCGCGCATTTCAGAGTTTCCTCAACAATATTCGATGCATTTGTAAGCTTTGTCATAAAGCGTTTTGCATCATGCTCTGTGATAAGTCCCTTCACCAGTCCGATCCGGCATGCGATCAGATACATCGCTGCGACCTGTACCGTATATGCCTTCGTCGATGCAACCGCAATCTCCGGACCTGCATGTGTATATAATACATAATCGCTTTCTCTTGCGATTGTGCTTCCCTTCACATTGACGATAGAAAGCACCTTGGAACCGCGATTTTTCGCAAGCTTCAATGCCTCTAACGTATCAATCGTCTCGCCCGACTGGGAAAGCACGATTGTCAAAGTCTCTTCATCGATAATCGGATCTTTATACCGGAACTCGGAAGCACAATCTACATGCACCGGAATCCGAAGCTTCTTCTCGATCAGATGCTTTCCAACCATACCTGCATGCATCGCTGTACCACATGCCACAATAGAAATACGCTTGCAATCCTTAAATATTGCATCGTCAATTCCATCCTCTGTGAAATCCGGAAGTTCCTGATTGATACGTGGTGCAATCGTATTGCGGATTGCATCCGGCTGCTCATAGATTTCCTTAAGCATAAAGAATGGGTAACCACCCTTCTGTGCACTTGTGATATCCCAGTTTACAGTCAACATCTGTGGGGTTACTTTGTTTCCCTTCAGATCCTGAATATCAATACCGTCCTTTTTGAGTGTCAGAATGTGATACTCCGGTACTACGAAATACTCCTTTGAGAACTCGATTAATGCGGTCAGATCGGAAGCAATCACCGAACCTCTCTCGCACGACGTTGCAACCATCGGGCTTACATTCCGGATCGCGTAGATTGTATCCGGGATATCCTGGAACATAATACAAAGTGCAAATGCACCGGAAAGTACCTTCACCGTCTTCTTGATTGCCTTGACCGGATCACCCTCATAGAACTTATTCAAAAGTGCTGCAACGACCTCAGAATCTGTCTCTGATACAAGCTGGTCCGCAAGTCCGTACTCTGTCACGATCTGACGGTAATTCTCGATGATACCATTGTGAATCAGTACGACCTTTCCGACACGGTGTGGGTGTGCATTCACGTCCGTTACCCCGCCGTGGGTTGCCCATCTTGTATGACCAATTCCACAGTGTCCAACAGGCTTGCCATCCCTCGCCATTTTATCAACAAGATTAGAAAGTCTTCCCTTACATTTTTCTACTTTAATAGTTCCATGTTCAAAAACAGCAATTCCTGCTGAATCATATCCTCTATATTCCAGCTTTGAAAGTGCATCTATAAGTACATCTGCACAATCCCTGTCACCTACATACCCTGTAATCCCGCACATAACAATCCTCCATATTATTCTTCTTTATAAGCCCATTATATCACCAGTATGTATATATCAACATCTGCATTATACAATCAGACTGTTTAATATTAAGTTATATATTAAATTATATGTCTTCCCTGCATTATACACGACTCAGCACCTTATGGGCAATATTAATCTCAACTTATTTTACCAAAGCCCATTATAAACAATGACATATATCATCTCTTGTAATTTCTGGCTGAATCATTAAATAATGTTATAAGCTGTGCCTGGTTGTTAAGTCCTTTCACAGCAACAGTTCTTCTTGTCACAAAACCTGACAGCTTCTGCATATATTCATCAGAAGTTATACTTCCCTCTGCTACGTATGTAAGTCCTTTCTCCCAGCTTGCCGTAAGCTCCGGATTTAGCAGCTGCCTGATTGAATTATCAACTACATCATATATAATTTCGCCAAGAAGTGTTGGCGTAATTATCTGTGTTTTTGAATTAATAAATATGTATTTATTAACATTAAGCTTTTTTAATATTTCTGCCCTTGTTGCACTTGTTCCTATTCCGCTTCCCTTAATCTGTGCCCTTAGCTCCTCATCTTCTATGAGCTGTCCTGCATTCTCCATTGCAAGAATAATCGAACCGGAATTATATCTTTTAGGTGGAGAAGTTTCTCCCTCTTTTATATCAAACCCTGTAAATGTTATCTCTGAACCTTTTTTTAACAGCTTAAGACTTTCAAGCAATTCTGCATCTGTCTTATCTGATGAATTATCAGTAACATCTTTCACTTTTCCTGTCTTATCCTTTGAATCTGCCAGTTGTATATTTTTATTTTTAGCAAATGAATTATTCGTAACTTTCAGATAACCTTCGTTTACAAGCACCTTAAATGTTGCATACATATCTTCATTCTTTACCGATGTGGTTATGCTTACTTTCTGATACACCGCTGCCGGATAAAATATACTTAAGAATCTCCTTACTATTATCTCATAAGTCCGCTGTGCAGTAACTGATAAAGCAGCCAGATTGTTAAGTCCCTGTCCGGTTGGAATAATAGCATAATGATCTGTTATAGCTTTATCGTTACAATATCTTGTTTTTTCTATACCATCATAAAGCTTATTTTCCATAACCTCTAAAGCTATATCCTTAACATGCACATAACTCCTTAGCCCGCCTATATTTTTATATATTTCTTTACATACTGCACTTGATAATACTCTTGCATCTGTTCTCGGATACGTAACAAGCTTTTTTTCATATAATTCCTGTATGATGTTAAGTGTCTGATCCGGACTTATCTTAAACAGCTTACTACATTCATTCTGTATTTCAGCAAGATTATATAATAATGGAGGATTTTTTGTTTCCTTCTTTCTTTCAACCTGCTTTACAATTCCACAAGCTGGGAGCGGATCTGATAATATTCTTACAAGCTCTTCAGCCTTTTTTCTTTCCTTAAAGCCATTATCCTTATACAGATAAGGCGTTCCATAATATCTGCTCTGCTCACACACTCTCCATTCAGCATCAAATGTTTTATCGTTAATCGATGCACCTCCAATAACCTTAAAAAATGGTGTTTTAACAAAGCTTCGTATTTCTCTTTCTCTTCTTACAACCATGCCAAGAACACACGTCATAACTCTTCCGACAGAAACTACAGCTCTATCCTCATGAAGATAATTAGCTATATTTCTTCCGTATTTTAATGTAAGAACTCTTGAAAAATTAATACCCATAAGATAATCTTCTTTAGCTCTAAGATACGCAGCTGAACTCAGGTTATCATACTCTGATATATCCTTTGCATTCTTTATGCCTTTAAGTATCTCTTCCTCAGTCTGTGAATCTATCCATACTCTTCTTTCGTTCTTACCAGTAACATGAGCCTCCTGCCTTACAAGTCTGTATATATATTCTCCCTCACGTCCCGAATCGGTACATACATATATTGTTTCAACATCATCCCTGTTAAGTATATTTTTCACTATATCAAACTGTTTTTTTACAGCTGGTATAACTTCATATTTAAACTGTCCCGGAATAAATGGCAATGTATCAAACCGCCACTTTTTTAGATTCTCATCATATGCCTCAGGATAACTCATAGTTATAAGATGACCTACACACCATGTTACAATATGCTCATCAGCTTCCAGATATCCATCTTTTCTTTTAAAATTTACATGAAGTGCTTTTGCAAACTCCTGCGCAACACTTGGCTTTTCCGCTATATATACGGATTTTCCCATACAATCATTCTCCAATCTGTCATTATAATATACATGTTTTTATATATCATAATTTGTCATATCTTTATATTATAAATTATATCATAGTAAAATGCAAAGAATATAAATCCAAATGCAAATGCAAAAAATGCAAAAAGTAAAATGCTCTAACACACAAAAAGCAGCAACGCCGTCATCTTTTGATGTACGCACTGCTGCTTTCCTTTATTTAATGTGAGGTCAACGTTAATCTAACCACCTGCTGATATATCCAAGCTGTCATATTACTTTGCTGTTATATATCCCTGTGCCTTAAGAAGCTCTGCACAAAGAACTGCTCCACCTGCTGCTCCTCTTAATGTATTATGTGAAAGACCTACAAACTTGTAATCAAATACACTGTCTTCTCTTAATCTGCCAAGTGAAATTCCCATTCCATGCTCGTAATTAACATCAAGCTTAACCTGTGGACGGTCATCTTCTTCAAGATACTGGATAAACTGCTTTGGTGCTGATGGAAGATCAAGCTCCTGTGGTGCTCCCTTGAAGTTTCTCCATTTTTCGATAATCTGTTCCTTAGTAGGCTTCTTGCCAAAGTTAACAAATACTGCCGCTGTATGTCCATCAAGAACTGGAACTCTTAAGCACTGGCAAGTAATAACTGGCTCAGCAGCAGGAACGATTTCCCCATTCTCAACTGTACCAAGAATTCTAAGAGGTTCTTTCTCTGACTTTTCTTCTTCTCCACCGATATATGGAATTATATTTTCAACCATCTCTGGCCACTGTTCAAATGTCTTACCAGCTCCAGAAATAGCCTGATATGTAGTAGCTACAACAAGCTTTGGCTCGAATTCCTTAAGAGCTGCTAATGCTGGTGCATAACTCTGGATTGAGCAGTTAGGCTTTACAGCTATAAATCCTCTTGTAGTTCCAAGTCTCTTCTTCTGTGCCTCTATAACCTTAGTATGTTCTGGGTTAACCTCTGGAAGAATCATAGGAACATCTGGTGTCCAACGATTAGCACTATTGTTAGATACAACTGGAACTTCTGCCTTTGCATATCTTTCTTCTAATGCCTTAATCTCTGCTTTTGGCATATTAACTGCACAGAATACGAAATCAACCTTAGATACTATCTCATCAAAGTCTTTATCCATATCATATACAGGCATCTTCTTAACGAATTCTGGCATTGCTGTCTGCATCTTCCAGCGTCCCTCAACAGCATCTTCGTAAAGCTTTCCTGCTGAACGTCCACTTGCTGCAACTAACACTACATCAAACCAAGGATGATTTTCAAGTAATGTTATAAATCTCTGACCTACCATGCCTGTACCACCAAGGATACCAACTCTTAACTTCTCGCTCATTATAGTCCTCCAATTATTGTTATTCTAATTGCCTGAAAACAATTTGCGCGTTTTGTCTTTCTGTGACGTACATTTGTTTTTCATTGCTTTGACAATACTATCATAACTGTAATTATATTGCAAGGGCTTTTTAATGATAAATTGTATAAAAATCAATATTCAAATATATACCTGTCATATCCGTTAATTATAGTTGTGTTATTATACTGCTCCTCTCTTTGGAATTCCCTTGAATAATTCAAATGTACATGCCCGTGTATGAAATATTTGGGACTGTATTTGTCAAGTATATCAACAAATGCTTCAAACCCCTTATGTGGATTATCCTCACCATCACCAAGCCCTGCCGCCGGAGAATGTGTAAGCAGTATATCAATTCCTTTCTTTACCTTTATCTTAGGCCACATCATAGCAGCCCTTTTCTTCATCTGATTCTGTGTATACTGGTTAATACCCTTCTTGTACCTGATTGAACCGCCAAGTCCCATAATTCTTATTCCATTGTATACATATATCTTATCTTCTATACATATACAGCCTTCTGGCTCTTTATCTGCATAGCCATCATCGTGATTGCCTCGCACATATAATATAGGCACTTTAGAAAATGAAGCAAGAAATGACAGATAATCTGCTTTTAAATCTCCACAAGACAATATAAGGTCTATTCCTTCAAGCTTCTCTTTTTCAAAATAATCCCACAGGTACTTTGACTCAACATCAGCTAATACTAGTATCTTCATAACTTTTTAACTTTCCTCACTAATCGTTCACATCTATAATTCCTTGATTGATAACAAGCATTTTTGAATTATCATCAAGTTCTTCATATTCTGGTACTCTGCCAACAACATTATCAAGAAGCCAATCCATTTCAATAATCTCATCAGGATCAAGTTCTTCATCTGGCTTATTACGCACTTTTCCATCCTGATCCTTTAATTCACCTGTAAATGGCTTGAACTCACCTTTTACTATTGCTTCCCTTATAAGCGATGTAACCTTTTTCGTTTCATCAGGAACTGCACCGCCATATATTATGTCAATTGCACCAGCAGACATACCCCACCAGTAATTAAGTGCTGATACCTTATCTCCTTCTTCTTCCTTCTTCCACGAACCACTTAATATGCTCTGTATAAGCTTCTCGTAGAACACACCCCAGTGCCATACAGGCATTGCCAGATGCTTTACCATACCTGAGTCCGTTACATAAAGCCCGAACTTTCTTGATTTCTTCTTAGGTGTTATCATATCCTGATCTGAAATACAGTTAATACCCTGTTCTGCAAATCTTGCTTCTATGTCATTGTCTTTAATGCCACTCCATTCAACATATACCTTAACATCAGGATTTACTGCCCTTGCCCCCATAGCAAAAGCATTAACATTAGCCATAACACCATACAACGGACAGCTTGCAACATAACCAATCTTGTCACTCTTTGCCATAACACCAGCTATAACCCCCGTCAGATACTTAGCCTCATACATTCTTGCATAATAAGTTCTTATATACTTATGCGATATATTAAGCGAACAGTTAAGTATCTTAGCCTTTGGATGTGCTATTGCCTGTTTAAGGCTTGCATACATCATAGATGGCGATGTTACAAATATAAGATCCGTATTATCATCAATAAGCCTCTGGATGGCATTATAATCATCTTCCTTTGGTCTTACATTAGTAATACTGACTGTTTCTATCTGGCTTGCGAAGGTTTCATCAATATACTGTCTTCCCAATTCGTGGGCATAACACCACTCAGATGTCTGTGGTGTATTCTCGTATATAAATCCAACCTTAAGCCTTTTATTAGCCTCTCCTCCTGACCTTGGAAGAAGATAACTTAATATATTCTTCTTGGCTGGCTGTGTTGTAACCGGATCCATTCTCAAATCTACTTCGCTGTTATCTGATAATAATTCAAATTCAGCCCAGGTCTTAGCTACATTTTTATCCATCTGCTCCGGTGTCATATGGCGTACTGTATCATATCCGTGAATATGAATAAATCTTAAAAAGGCATCTCCAACAGGATAATCAAATCTGTCACCGCCTCTTGATTCATAAGCTGTTCTAAAGTTAAGATAACTTGATACCAAATCCCTCTTGTCATCTTCATCCATTGGCTGTCCAGGAGTAATTCCAACAAGCTCCATAAATGTTATGAAACTGCCCTCTTTGCTGAAATATATATCATTAATCTTGGTAGATTTATAAAAATCCATAAATTCATAATATATCTTAACATCAGGATTATCAGACTTCCTTGGCACTTTACGGATAACCTGTGCATTTACCGTCACCGCATTAAAATATTTAAGAACACTAACTCTCTTATTACCCTCAAGAACGTAGAATTTATTCATATATTCATATACTTTAATAGGATCTCTTATTCCCTCATTAACCTGACTGTCACTTAGTGATGCCCATTTAGCTGAGAACTCACTTCCCCATTCAAGAATAGGCATCCAGTTATCTGCAAATGCATTAGTTCTGCCTGCTGTACATGTACCAACAACAAGCCTTAAAGGTATCTGGTCTATTCCAAGACTCACTTCTGAATCTATCTGTTCTTCATCCATCATGCTTTCCATAACTGGAAGATATGGATATTTACCCTTATTGACACACGCATTATATTCTCTTTTTCCAAGCTTAAGAGCACTCATATAATCCTGTACTGACATATTAATCCTCCATTCTTACATTACAACACACTTGCAATAACCTTAGTAAGTGTCATTATATAGTTCTTGTCTGATTCATTCCAGCGAAAACCTTTATTGAATGTATCATACGATGCAATTATATTATCTCCTGCCTGATTGGTAAAGTAGCTGTATATCATTCCACCGATATTACTTTGAATTGTTTCATCATACAGCTTCTTGTTAAAAGACTCTATATTCGATGTGTACACAATTGTCATATAGTGGTTCTTATCAAACATTCCTAAGAATTCTTTAGTATTAACTATATCATTAATGTCTGGAAGCTTCACATAATTACCATAATATTCAATAAGCCTGCCAGTTGTTCCATTATATATCCTTATGCCATCAATCTCAAATGCTTTACAGGCTCTCTGTAATACATTATCAAGTACACTGCTTCCATTCTTTATAAGATTAATAGACATATCAGCAACTTCCTGTGCCAGTGTTTCACCTTTTTTAATAGGTGCCATAGAAAATCCTTTTCTTCCCATATCATCAAGATTTTCCTCCTGCATCTTGGCATCGTATATAATATATCTGTTCTTTCCTTTATTCTTGGCAATATAAAGGCATTTATCAGCCTTATTAAATAATGAGTCATAATCACTTCCATTGTCTGGATATTTACATACACCCATAGAAAGAGTAACATCACAGCTGTTCTCTCCCTGCCCTAACTCCGCCCTTACTTTCTGCTTGATAAATGTAAGTATAGAACGCAGCTGGCTTTCCTTAGTTATCCAATTCGTAAATATAAAGAACTCATCTCCTCCAAATCTTCCAACAATACCTCTTCCATTAAGTGCACTGTTAATAATAGCGGCAACTTTTAATATAACTTTATCCCCATACAGATGCCCATATGTATCGTTGACATTTTTAAAATTATCTATATCTATCATAGCCATATAATGTATATCTTTATTAGTTGCAATTGAGTCCTGAACATATTCCTTGCAGGCTCTTTTATTAAGAAGCCCTGTAAAGAAATCCTTCCCCTCCTGTGTGGCATAATAACTGACCTCATTCTGCTTATCAATTGACTTGATAATCCCAATTACAACCCTGTCTCTGTTATTCTTATATGTAAGCTTACAATCAATGTTATATACAACAAGCTTGGACATATCTGTAATAAGCGGTCCTGTAATCTCACCATTAAACCCCTCATTAGCATTACGGACTTTATTAACAAAATCTGTAAAATCCTGCTTTTGTCTTGCATTATTAAGATATTCCATATACACCTTTTCGAATTTATCCAGTGTCATCTTGCATATTATCGTTGCCTTGAAGCTTCTGTATATATATATGGAAAACATATCTGTTACGGTATCATAATCAAACATATAATCATTATACATTGACAAATATGTCCTGTATTTGTTCACATCATTATGAAGCCTTGTATATTTCTTCTCCATCATAAAAATATTAACTACATTCATATCTATAACCGCCTCTTCATTAATGATATTCCCATGATTGGCAAGGCTCATATGAACAAGAAAATACTGTCCGTCACCACCTTTTATACACGTTATAATTCTCTGGGACTGACCTGATTCTTTCAGACTCTCACATACATTTTTAAATTCACCCACATAATCAGGATGTATCATCTCTGTGATAATAATATTAACAAGCTTTCCTGCATAATTATAAAAATAGTCATCTGCAAAAAGCACAAGATATGAAGAATTAAATGATGCCATACAATACATCATTGATGATTTGTTATTATAAATATCCTCTGATATTAACATATGTCCCCCATCCGTAAATCCCTATAAAACCACCGCACCCTATAGAAATCCACCTCTTTATACAACCTAAGACCATACAGCTTATAAACCATACAATCCTGATATAAATATTGTATTAAATCCGCTAATATTATATTAGTAATTTTGCACTCTATTTATATGAATAATAGCACGTTTTTTATTACTTGTAAACTAATTGTGTATTTATTAACATACATTTCAATTACAATTTGCATATGCCTTTAGAGCGTCGTATTATAATTCTTGTTACCAATATAGACATATAAAATGTATAGAAATGAGGATTTTATGAATAATTTACCTAAAGACCCGGTTATGCTTCTTAGCTTTGTTAACATGCAGTTAAGGGATAATTACAGCTCACTCACAGAATTATGTAAGACTTATATGGTTGACGAGAGCAGTATCACAGACAAACTCACCGCTATCAATTATGTATACAATCCTAAGACTAACCAATTTGTATAATTATTAAAAAAGCTATATGAAGGCTATAACAAATGTCCGATTTATTCAAAACATTTATTACAACCTTACATATAGCTTTCTTTAAGTATATATATTAAATATACCGCTTTAAGTTACCTAATGAAGCAAATTATGATTTCATATCTTTAGCAACTAAAGTACCATTTTCACAATCTATAAGAATCTTGTCCCCTGTCGATACATCGCCGGCAAGTATAAGCTTAGCGGCAAGTGTCTCAACGCTCTTCTGGACATATCTCTTAAGAGGTCTTGCACCATACATTGGGTCAAAGCCATGGTCAACGATATAATCTTTAGCTGTATCAGATAATACAACCTTAAGTTCCTTATCTTCGAGTCTTCTGTTGACATCATTAATAAGAAGGTTAATAATACTTCCTATATTATCCTTATTAAGAGGTTTGAACATAATAATCTCATCAAGACGGTTCAGGAATTCTGGTCTGAAGCTGTTACGCAGATCTCCCATAACAAGTTCCTCAACCCCCTCTTTAATATTACCATTCTCATCAATTCCATCAAGCAGGTAGGTTGAACCGATATTACTTGTAAGAATTATGATCGTATTCTTAAAATCTACTGTCCTACCTTGTGAATCTGTTATACGTCCATCATCAAGAACCTGAAGAAGCACATTAAATACATCAGGGTGGGCTTTTTCAACCTCATCAAACAATACTACTGAATATGGTTTCCTGCGGACTGCCTCTGTAAGCTGTCCACCTTCATCATATCCTACATATCCTGGAGGAGCTCCGATAAGTCTGGATACTGAATATTTCTCCATATATTCCGACATATCAAGCCTTATTATATTATTCTCATCATCAAACAGACTCTCTGCAAGTGTCTTTGCAAGCTCTGTCTTACCTACACCAGTTGGTCCTAAGAATAAGAATGAGCCAATTGGCTTGCTTGGATCTTTAATACCAGCTTTAGACCTGATAATAGCTTCTGTAACCTTGGTTACAGCCTCGTCCTGTCCAACAACTCTCTTATGAAGAGTTTCGTCAAGATTAAGTGTCTTCTGCCTTTCTGACTCACTTAACTTGGCCACTGGAATACCTGTCCATCTTGATATAATCTTGGCAATCTCTTCCTCTGTAACACTTTCATGCACAAGAGATTCTCCATTGCCAGACTCTTTAGCTTTAGCTTCTGCCTCTTCTATCTGCTTCTGAACAGCTGGAAGCTTTCCATACTGAAGCTCTGCTGCCTTTTCAAGATTATATTCTCTCTTAGCCTGTGCTATCTGATTGTTAATATTTTCAAGTTCTTCCTTCAGCTTGCTTATATTATCAACCTTTGTCTTATCTGCATCCCACTTTGACTTCTGAATACCGAATTCCTCGCGTAAATCTGAAAGTTCTTTTCTAAGTGCCTCAAGACGTTCCTTGCTAAGATTATCTGTTTCCTTCTTTAATGCTGCTTCTTCAATCTCAAGCTGCATGATCTTACGCTGCATTTCATCAAGCTCAGCTGGCATAGAATCCAGTTCTGTCTTAATCATCGCACATGCTTCATCTACAAGATCAATAGCCTTATCTGGAAGAAATCTATCTGTTATATATCTGTCTGATAGAACTGCTGCACTTACTAATGCACCATCTGTTATCTTAACACCATGGAACACCTCATATCTGTCTTTAAGACCTCTTAAAATAGATATTGTATCTTCGACAGTAGGCTCATCCACCATAACTGGCTGGAAACGACGCTCAAGTGCCGGATCCTTTTCAATATACTGTCTATGTTCATCAAGTGTTGTTGCACCTATACAATGAAGCTCACCTCTTGCAAGCATTGGCTTAAGCATATTACCTGCATCCATAGCACCTTCTGTTTTACCAGCACCTACTATAGTGTGAATTTCATCTATGAAAAGAATAATCTGACCTTCTGACTTCTTAACCTCATCAAGAACAGCCTTAAGTCTTTCCTCGAATTCACCTCTGTACTTTGCACCAGCAACAAGTGCTCCCATATCAAGTGCAAAAAGTTTCTTATCCTTTAAGCTTTCTGGCACATCGCCTTTTACAATACGTTGTGCAAGTCCCTCAACAACTGCTGTCTTACCAACACCAGGTTCACCTATAAGAACCGGATTGTTCTT
>OGLE01001317.1_pt1 | contig 19980 bp, 6 predicted proteins | sample 1572671 | NCBI WGS metagenome assembly OGLE01 (sample SAMEA2581923, study PRJEB24529) | metagenome | biome: Human gut stool | place: China | collected 2011 | reverse complement strand
GAATTCGGTGGTTCACTGATGGGGGAGGTATCAACCGGTTTGATCCGGTATCGGGTACCTTCAAACATTATCCTGCCACCAAATATGAGAAAGTTGTCTCCATTGTGGAATATACTCCTGACGAACTGTTGTTCTTCTCCTTTAATAAAGGACTCTTTATCTTTCATAAGAAAACGGGGCAGATACGTCCCTTTGTGCTGATTGACAAGGAAATGAATGATCAGACCTGTATCAATGGTTTTTCTGTCAATATCCAGCGGATAACGAAGACTAAAATTCTTTTCAGTGCCCAGCATATTTTTATATATGATATGGTCACCCGTAAATTTGATATAGTGGCTACTATGGGAGAAGAGTACGAGCGTCATTCTCCACTGATAATAGCTACGAAAGGTGCAAAGACATACCTTTCCGATCTGAAGAATATTTGTGAGTATGATTCTTCGGAAGGGACTTTCCGGACGATTTATCAAGGACAATACACTATCAATGACGCCTCTATGGATCAGGATGGTATTTTTTGGCTGGCTTCTACCGAAGGTTTGGTACGTTATGATCCACGGACAGGGAAGAGTGAACTGATAAATACAAGCCTGTTTCAGGATGTAGCTTCTGTTGTTGCCGATAATCAATATCGAATCTGGATAGGAACGAGACGTCATTTATTTGTTTATTCTTCCCGTACCCATAATTTTACTACCTTGGAGGAAGTAGATGGAGTTTTGCCTAACGAATACATCTTTCATGCTACTCTTCTGGCCAAAAACAGAGATGTTTTTGTCGGTGGAACTACAGGCATGACGGTGATAAACTCTGCCGTTCATTTTGATACAGATGAGGATTATACGGTCGAACTGCTGGATGTATTATTAAACGGTCTGCCTGTCTCGTTATCCGAAGAGCCGCAGGAAGCGGCTGAAACAATTCAGATTCCCTGGAACTTTTCTTCCCTGCAACTGAAAGTTCTGCTGAATGAAAGCGATGTGTTCCGCAAGAATTTCTTTCGTTTCAATATAGAGGGGCTCGATCAGGAATTGGCGAGTTCCAATTCAAACTCTTTGGTTATCAATTATCTGCCGATAGGGGAGTATACGATTACCGCTTCTTATTATACCCGTGACGGAGGGTGGAGTATGAAACAACCCATTCTGCATGTTGTGGTTACTCCGCCTTGGTGGAAGACCGGTTGGTTCTATGTGGGATTATATATATTGTTGGGAGCAGTGGCTTATAGCATTGTCTACTACTTCTATCGCAAGAAGAAAGCCAAACAGAAGCGGGAGATTATGCGTCTGAAAAATAAGATGTATGAAGAAAAGATTAATTTCCTGACGAACATCAGTCATGAACTTCGCACTCCTCTTACACTGATTTGTGCACCATTGAAGCGTATTATCAATCAGGAGTCGGACAAGCAGGATGTGGAAAAGTTGTTGGTCCCGATCTATAAGCAGGCATATCAGATGAAGAATATTATTGATATGGTACTTGATGTAAGGAAACTGGAAGAAGGAAAAGATATGCTGCATATATTGCCGCATCCTTTGAATGAGTGGGTGCGCTCTGTCGGAGATAAGTTCATCAATGAGTTTCATGTGAAAGGTATCAGACTCGAATATGAGTTGGACGAACAGATAAAAGAGGTACCTTTCGATCAGAATAAGTGCGAGTTCGTTCTTTCTAACTTCCTGATGAATGCGTTGAAGTTTAGCGAATCGGGCACCACTACTACACTGATTACCACCTTGTCACAAGAGAAAGACTGGGTTCGGATCTCTGTCAGGGATGAAGGGATGGGACTGAATATGGTAGACACAGACTCTCTTTTCTCCAGTTTCTATCAGGGGGGACATGAAAAAGGAGGAAGCGGCATCGGATTATCCTATGCGAAGAGTCTCATCACACACCATAAAGGAAGAGTGGGCGCTTCGAATGCAGCGGGAAAAGGGGCCATCTTTTATTTTGAACTACCCTTATTCACGGATACTTGCGGACAGCTGGAACCGGCTTCTGTGGAAGCAGCTACAGGCGTGGAAGTGAATGAACCGGATAGAATCGATTATACCTTCCTGAAAAAATATTCAGTGATGGTGGTCGAAGATACTCCCGAACTGCGAAGTTATCTGAAAGAAACGCTGAGTAATTATTTTGCCCGTGTATATGTTGCCAAGGATGGGAAAGAGGGATTGGAACAGATCAAAGACCGATTGCCGGATATTATCATCAGTGATGTCATGATGCCCCGGATGAATGGGTTTGAACTTTGCCGGGAAGTGAAGACTAATCTGGATATCAGCCATATTCCTTTTGTCTTATTGACCGCCTATCATAATTCTCAGAATATGTATACCGGTTATAAGACTGGAGCGGACGCCTTTTTGCCGAAACCTTTCGAAATAGACGGTTTGCTGGCATTGATTCATAATCAGTTGAGGCAGCGCGAACAGATACGGGCAAGATATAAAGATGATAAGCTCTTGACGCATAAGGAAGTGAGCTTTAGTAATGCGGATGAGACTTTCCTGCTGAAATTGAATACATTGATTGCGGATAATATGAGTAATCCGGATCTGGATGTTGCGTTTATAGCTACTAATATGTGTATCAGTCGTTCGTTATTATTCAATAAAGTGAAGGCCATCACGGGTATGGGGATTGTAGACTATGTGAATAAGCAGCGCATTGAGCAGTCAATCGTGTTACTTACTACTACTACCATGAACATTACTGAAATCTCCGAAGTGGTCGGCTTCTCTTCTTTGCGTTATTTCAGTAAGGTTTTCAAGTCTATTAAAGGAGAGATTCCTTCCGCTTATAGGAAGCAGGATAAGTAAATCGCATTGATAACTTGGACTTAGGAACATATACTAGAAATAAAAAAATAAATATTAGTCTCATACTCTCATTCTATATGAGGTAAATAGCATATAATCAGTGTGATATACAATGAGAGATACTTCTTCTATAAGGTATCTCTCATTGTTTTCTACGCAAAATGCCTTCAATTTAGCTTATCTCTCCTCCTTTTTTGCTCATCTCTCATTCCCTTTCCTTGCGTAAGTAGGTAAAACTGTCTGCCTTTTGAGGGTTAATATCTCATATATCAGTTTCAAATAATAGGTACTTTGTAGCTCGGATACCTTATATCTTTGCCATATCAAGCCTATATACTTATGTTTTCTTACCGACATCTTCATCGTTCCACCCGGGTGAAACGATCTTGCCACTAGAGTGGAGAAATCTGTTCACTCTAGTGATGAGATCAGATCACTCGAGTGGAACGATGAAGATCTCCTATTAAAAATCTGATAACAATAGGTGAAAAGCACAACAGGATAGGGTCTTCTGCATAAGAGAAAGCGGTATATCTCGTCTATTCCATCATTTCTCTGCCTACAACGTTTATGAGCTTTAAGTCATAGTTATCATTGTGGGCATCTTGGAATAATTGCCAGATCATCACGCCGGCATAGTCGTTTTCTTTGATGAACTTACATTTGTTGGCTATAGTAGGGCGGCCGTTATAATAAGTCTTGCCTATATTATCCTTGTCCTTCAGTTCCGTCTTGGCTTTCGTAAAGTCTTTCTTCAACATATACAGCTCGGCCAAATAAGCTTTGCAGAACCCCTTGGTTATACGTCCGTATTCACCATTCATGGGTAACCAGTCCAGATGGTCGCGTCCAAAAGACAAATCTTCCTCGATAGCCGCATAAGTCTCATCCACGGATTCCGGACGTGCCTTTCCTACCGAAGTAGTATAGGTTTCACCGGTAAGCAACATCGGTACCCTTCCGAAAAGTTTCGTCAGGTAAAGGTAGTTATAACCGCGGATGGCACGTGCTTGCGCTTCATAAACGGTCTTGGAATTGCTGTCCGCAAATATAGAGGCATCCGCCGTCTCCAGGCCAGCCAGGAAACGGTTTGCACGGTCCACTGCACGATAACTCATCCGCCATGCAGTCTCCAGGGAACCCTTATCGGGTTTCCAGGCATGACGCTGCCATTCCGCATCCCAACCGGAAGCCTGACAGTCCATCGTAGAATGGTTGGCAGCAAATACCTGAGGCTTGAATCCCCATGTTTCGTCATCACCGGAACCGTGCTGGTCCGTATAAAAGGTATCATAAAGTCCGTTCAATCCGGAAAGGACATTCTCCTCCGTTTTAAACATGAAATCTGCCGGAAGAATATCGTAATGATCCACTTCCAAATAATCGTCACAAGACGTTACGGTGCTTAAGGCCAGCACACCGATCAACAGTTTATATAAGTTTTTCATAATCATATTTTTTATCCGTTAGTATTAGAACTGTACACTCAGACCGAAAGTAACCGACATCGGGAACGGATAACGTCCTCCGTCAAATCCCGAATACAATACATTGGAGTCACCAACTTCCGGATCGCCGAACTTATTGTACGAAGAGATGGTACATACATTGTCGACACTGGCAAATACGCGTGCATTTTCCATTTTCACCGGTTTCAGCACATTCTTCGGGAATGTATATCCTATCTGAATATTTGAAATCTTCAGATAATCCCCCTTCTGGATGTAGGCGTCGGACACACGCATGTTCTTATTATAGTCTGTCTTGGTGATACGCGGATATTTGGCGCCGGTATTCGAAGATGACCATGCATTATTGATATATTCCTTCAGTACATTCTGATAACCGCCGTCGGGTGCATAGACTGAGGTCAAGCGGGCCGAAGAATAAGAAAGGATATCCATACCGGCTACACCGTACAAGTTCATCGAGAAATCAAAGTTTTTCCAGGAAGCGGTAAGGTTCATTCCGTAAGTGAACTTGGGATATCCATTGCCTATAACAGTACGGTCGGCATCGGTAATCTGCCCGTCACCATTCAAATCAACAAACTTATAGTCGCCGGGCTGGGTAGTCTTGTCCTGATATACACCACTTTCAACTCCCTTTTCAACCGCCAGCCTATTCATTTCATCAATTTCGGCCTGGGTTCTGAAAATGCCTTCTACCTTCCAGCCATAGTAGGAACCTACAGGATAGCCGTTCTGTGTAATGGAGTGGTTGTCCCAGTTGTCGCCATCTTGTGCTGAACCTGACTTGCTGAATATCGGATCGCCGACTTCAATAGCCTCGTTCTTCAGGGTAGACCCATTCAGTCTTATGCCGATATTCCAATCGCTGAAGCTCTTGTTCCACGCAGCAGTAAACTCGAAACCTGAGTTACGGATATGTCCCGCATTAGTATAGACATTGGAGAAACCGGTGGAAGGACGAATCTGGCGATACAGAAGCAGATCCTTTGCGTCACGGATAAAGTAATCGGCAGAGAAAGAAAGCTCATTGTTCATAAAGGCAAAGTCAATACCGATATTTGTCTGCTCATTGGTTTCCCATTTCAGGTTGGTATCAATTTCTTTCTGCTGGGCAATACCGGCACCGTTAATCACACTCGAACCATTAAAGAACCAGTACATTGCATTTGCCGAAGACAACTGTGCTATGGACAAGTTGGTACCATTGCCCGCATTACCGGTCTGTCCCCATCCGGCACGCAACTTCAAGTTACTGAACAGTTCTAAATCCTTAATGAACTTTTCCTCGGAAAGACGCCAAGCTACAGAAGCGGAAGGGAATGTACCATAACGATTGCCGGCACCAAAGTTCGAAGAACCGTCGCGGCGTACCGTTGCAGTCACAATATAGCGGTCGTTCAAAGTATAAGTCAGACGGCCGAAGTAAGAAAGGAATCTTGTCTTCAAATCCAGCCCACCATCCGTTTGCTTAGACGATGGGTCATTGGTCAATGAAATTTTGCGGATGTTGTCTGCCGGGAAATCGTTGGCACTGGAATTCAGCCAGGCACCGTTCGTATCGCTGGTAGAGAAACCGGCCATTGCACTTACGCGGTGATGCTCATTGGACCAGTCATAGTTCAAGAACGCTTCCAGACCGAGTGAAGTGGACTGGCTCTGGTTCAGCGAGAACGAGTCCTTACGGTCTTGAGTTCCAAAGGTTCTATCATTATAGGCTGTATAGCCATTATAACCTTTTGTATAATAATTATAACTGGCAATAGTTTTGAAGGTCAACCCTTTGTACAAATCGAGTTGTAGGAAAGCACTGGCGAGCAGACGGTCCCATTTATTGATGCTGTCGGCAGTCTTGGCAGCAGCAACCAGATTGTCAGCTCCCTTGTTCACATCCCCATTACCTTCTTTCTTGTAATGTCCCCAAGTACCGTCGGGCAACACAATAGGCATGGAATAGAAAACACCGTCCTCTACATAATCCATGGTTGGAATGGCTTGTGCATAGTTTCTCAGGTTGCCTCCTCCCATCTTTTCCGAATGTGCATAGTTCAAGTTCAAGCCTACATGCAGAAAGTCTTTCACTTTGTGAGTGATATTAGCGCGTGCCGTCAAGCGTTTAAAATTCGACTCAATCACGATACCCTGGTTGTTCAAATAACCCAGAGATAAGTTGGCTTGGGTATTTTCGCTGCCTCCCGAAGCAGAAAGGTTATAGTTCTGCTGTAATGCCGTGCGTGACATTTCATCCTGCCAGTCAATGCTGTTCAGTCTGCCTATGTAATCCTCGCCATATGCCAGATTGGTCATGGCAATACCGTCATTCTTGACGGCGGAACGTACAGCACTTGCAAACAAGCCCGCATCAGCCACATCAATCTTATTCGAATTGAACTGGAGGGCATAGTTGGCCGAAAAGTTCACCTTTGCCTTCCCCTTACCACCGTTCTTGGTAGTAATCATAATGACGCCATTGGCACCGCGAGTACCATAGATTGCCGTAGCCGAAGCATCCTTCAGAATTTCGATGGACTCTACATCATTAGGATTCAAGAAATCGATGGAAGTTCCCACCTGCACACCGTCCACTACATAGAGTGGGTCGGCAGAGCCATTCACGGTTGCCACACCGCGGATACGGATGGAGAAACCTCCTTCCGGGTCACCGGAAGAACGGATGACAGATACACCTGCCGCAGCTCCCTGCAAACCTTGTCCCAAGTTCACCGGATTCCGCTTCATCATTTCCTCCGCATTCACGGAAGCCACAGAACCGGTGAGGTCGGATTTCTTCATCGTACCGTAGCCCACAACAACTACCTCATCCAAGGTTTCGGTATCCTCCTTTAAAGTAATTTTCAGAGCATTCATATTCCCGGTTACTTTGACCGTTCGCGCCAGATAACCGATGTAACTGGTCTTCAGCGTAGAACCTACGGGACACTGCAAGGAGAAGTTACCGTCCAAATCGGTAATCATACCGTTTGTCGTACCTTCCACAATGACATTGGCACCGATGATGGGCTCGCCTTTCTCATCCACCACTTGGCCCTTCACAGTAACTACACTCTGCTGTACGACAGTGACACCTGCAAACGGCTGTACGCTTGTTGCAAAGAGAGGTCCGGCACATGCCAGCGATACTGACATGATACCCAAATACTTCATCACATTTCTCATAAATACTAAATACTTAGGTTTAACAAATACCCCGGTCATAAGCACATCGGGAAAAAGATATGCGACACAATTTTGTGCCACTATAGAGGCACTGCCGTGCCATTGGGAAGGCACATCTGTGCCACCATAGTGGCACAGATTTCGGTAACTATATCCCTTTCTCTTCCATACCGACAGGGGTGAATTCAATATAGATTTTCAAAGATTAAGTTCAGAAACTCAGGGAAGTGCCTTCAACCTGGTTCAACAGTTGCGGTTTGGCCTTTCCACAATCCACTTTCACAACCTGAATACGGTTGTCGGCAGGTAGACAAACCAATCCTTCTGCCTGCTTCTTGTCAGCACTGTATACCTTCAGGCTCATTTTACTCCAATCCATCTCAGCAGTGGACTGCGCCAACTTCAGATGAGGAAGTACCGAACCGTCACGTACCAGCATGATTATCGGCAGACTGCCTGCTTCAATCCGGTGCCATCCGCCTTCGTAGACTTTCTCTGTCTGGTAGTCTATCCATTTTCCTTCGGGAAGGTAAACTGTGCGGCCCGTCATACCGGATTCAAGCAAGGGGGCAACCAGAATCTGCGAACCGAAGAGATACTCGTCATCCACTTTCCATGCTCCCGGATCATCGGGGAATTCTACAAACAAGGCTCTTAGCATCGGTAAGCCCTTTTCTGTACATTCCTTAGCCTGAGCATACACATAAGGCATCAGACGGTACTTCATCTCCGCACTCTTGCGGAAGACATCCTGCACACGCTTGCTGTCGTACAACCACGGCTCTGTCGGAGGTGCCCCATGCGCGCGGGTATGGGAAGTAAGAAAACCGAACGGTATCCAGCGGCAATACAAGTCCTCCGGAGTGGATTTTACAAAGCCACCCATATCATGGCTCCAGAAGGAGAAACCGGACAAGCCGAAGGACAAGCCTGCACGAAGCGTACCCAGCAGACCCGTGTTCGTAGTTGCAGCATCACCGCCCCAATGCAATGGATAACGCTGGGAACCAGCCCATGCGGCACGTGCCCACATTATATTCTCGTTGTGCAACTTCTTGGTTATCTCGGACACTGCCATATCATAACGCACCGGATAGAGGTTATGCTCATACCATCCGCTCTTGCCGGAAGCGTAAATACCATTCAGTGGAGCAGCCTCGCCAAAGTCTACTTTAATGGCACTGACACCGATATTCAGCAATCCCGCCAGTTTGTCCTGATACCACTTTACGGTTTCCGGATTGGAAAAATCGAGCACCACATCTTCGTAGGGAAGTTCACCATTTCCATTTTTCACATACATGTCTTTCTCTATCAGTTCAGAGAAATAACGGTTTTTAGGAGTGAAATAAGGCAACTGCCACAAACATACATGGAAACCTTGTGACCTCAAATCCTTCAACATCTGCTGTGGATTCTGGAAACGGTTCTCGGAGAATTTATAGTCACACTGCCAGTCCACATCAAACCAGCCGGTATCGAAATGGATAACATCGCACGGATACTTGTTCTTACGGATATTGGCCGCTACATCATAACCTTCCTTTTCACTGAAATAGGTAATACGGCTCATCCACGTACCGAAAGACCACAAGGGGGGCATGCCCGGCTTTCCTACCAAATCGGTGTACTCGTCCAGAATATCTTTCGGCTCGCCGAAGAAAACGAACAAATCCAGGTTCTCGTCACCCATGAACATTTTGTTCAGCCCAATATAGGTAGCACCAAAATCACAAGTCACGGGAGCGGATGTATGCATAAACATACCATATCCCCGGTTACTCATAAAGAAAGGAATCGGTTTGTACATTTGGTCCGTCTCAGGCCCTTGTGGGTCTGTAACGAACAAGTTCACCTTCTGTCCGGCCTTGTTCAGCCCAGTGGCAGACTCTCCGCAACCAAAAATCATTTCATCTGCAGTCAAGGTAAATACCGGATTGATGCGGCGAGCATTGTCGCTTCCCCGCTTCACAAAACAGAACGGCGTATATTTTACCTGCGTAGAGTCCGCGTCGCTCAAAGCGGCAGTCTGGCTCAAGATACGTCCGGCTTTATCCTTCAAGACGATTCTCCAAGGATTCTTGTTAATCTGAATGGTTCCATAGTCGCTGGAATAGATAATCTTGTCATTCGTCTCGGTAACTTTCCAGCTTCCATCCCTGCCCGGTTCCTTTGCCAACATGATGGAAGCGGCAGGTTTAGGTTCCACCGGGGTCGTTAGCATACGGATACGTACCGTACGCGGAGTTACAAAGTCAATCTTGAATTTGAGGTTAGGGTCATTTTCATAGGCAGTGAAGGGGAAATCGAGCATTCTCATTTTACGGGGCTGTGCACCGTTGGTATTGAAGGCTTGGCGGGGCATCAGATGCCCGCGTTTCCAATTCACCAGCCCTTCACCCGACTTGGCATCGAATGACTCCAGGTGATCTGCAAAAAACAAGGTATTACTCAAGTCACGGAAATCGGTACTCATGTCCAGAGGTTGGTTCATCAAATACGAAGTACCGTCATTGACATGTGGCTGTGCCAACAGATTGCCACCGGCAAACAACAGCATCGCCACTGCTAAAAGTTCTTTCTTCATACTATTAGGATTTAAATGATCTCGCCTGCAAATGTATTTTTCTTAAAGGAAACACAGATGCCTTAAAAATGTCTTTTAATATCCGGTTTTGTTTCATAGAACCCATATAGGGCCATTGGAAACAAAATGCATACTATTTTTCACCAAACGGAGGATATCATCCCACACGAATACGCAAATCTTTCCTTGCTCGTTCGAAGGATTATATTTAAGTTTGCAGTTACAATATTGTTAATCCTTCTAATAAAGAAAATACATGAAACAACTGCTCCTATTCCTTATATGCAACCTGGCCTTCCTCCTTACTGTTCAAGGTAACTCAGCGGAAATCCCGCCGGCTGTCATGTTCAAGCAGCTCTCTACAACAGAAGGACTCTCCAACAACAGTGTCCGAAGCATCTACAGAGACAATAGGGGATTCCTCTGGGTGGGGACAGAATCAGGACTCAACAAATACGACGGCTACTCCTTCCAGCAGTATTACCAGAACAACTCCGACCTGCCGGACGATGCCATCAGCGAAATTTTCGAAGGACCGGACGACAATGTATGGATAAGGACTTCCAGCGGCTACAGTATCTATAATTATAAGACCGGTAAATTCGACAATGACTATAAACCCATACTCGATGGGCTGCAAATCCCCAGTAAAAACATTCTGAGGATGGGAAAAACATCCAAGAATGAGTTTTGGGCCTACGACTATTCCAAACTTTACATACGAAGCATGGACAACAGCTCCATCAAAGCCTATCCACTGGCAGTTGAAAAGATTTCAAGCCTCTATATAGGTGTCCAGTTCATTTATATAATGTACTCCAACGGTACCCTATACAGTATCAGCAAGCAGACTTCCGAAGTCAAGGAAATAGCCATTCCCACCATCTATAGACCTTTGCTGGAGAATCATGAGCCACACATTTACATAGACCAAAACGAAAGCCTATGGGTATACACCTTCCAAAACAGCCTGCTTTTGCACAAGAACAGTTTTACACAGCAATGGGAGAACATCAGCCTAAACAATAACACCCACATACAGTACAATCGCGTGCAACGCATCCTCGACCTGGGAGACGGCAACGTATGGATACTTACCAGCCATATGGGGTTGTTCGTTTACAACGCCCTGACCAAATCTCTTACCAACTTGGTGCACAATCCATTGAAACCGCACACCATTGCCAGCAACAATCTGAATACCATTTACCGGGACAAAGACGGAACCATATACATAGGGAATTTCAAACACGGTATTTCCTATTATAGCCCCATGTCCCAAATCATACTATGCAACAAATCCCTGGAATATGATGATATCCTGACCTTCTGCGAAGACACCAGCCAGGAATACATTTACTACGGAACAGACGGTACGGGACTAATCCGACGTTCACTAGTGACCGATTCATACGAAAAGATAGCAACTCCCGCCAATATTGTAGTCGACTTATCCATCGACTCCAAAAACCGCCTATGGATAGGCACCTTCCAGAAAGGACTGCTATGCTACTCGAAAGGGCAAATCAAACAATACACAGTAAGTAACAGCCAGCTTCTCGAGAACAATGTGTATACAGTAAAGGTAGACAAACACGGATACATCTGGATAGGTACCATGAAAGGATACATACAGAGGTTAAATCCGGAAACCGGGCAGTTTGACACCATCTTGTACCGTCCGGGAGAATTCTTTGTCCGAGATATGTACTATGATAAAGACAGTACCCTTTACGTAGCGACCAAAGGAGGACTCATTATCATCGATACGGAAACCCAAGCCTATAATATCTACGCCGAAGCCGGCCGCTTCAAGGAGAACAATATGCTCACTGTCTATAAGGACAGCCGGGACCTTCTTTGGATAGGACATCCACACGGACTGAGCATATGGAACCAGAAGAACGACTCCATCTACTTTCTTGACCAGAAAAACGGGCTTGCCGCCAATCTCGTCAGAGCCATCACGGAAGACAACAACAACCAAATGTGGATTGGCACCGGCAACGGCATCTCACGAATCAAAATAACAAACGGTACATACGCCATCGTGAACTACTCCGTAAGCGACGGACTGATATGCAACGATACTAATGTCCACGCCATCCTCAAGCTACAGAACGGCAATATACTGATAGGCACGCCACAAGGTTACCAGACTATCATTCCACAAGACATCCTGACCACAAGTTATGATGCCAATATTTACCTTACCGGTATTGAGCTCAAATCCGGAATGACCCATCCGGACATCCTGAACGGCAGCTCACTTGAATGTGCACAACATCTTTCCTTCACTGAAAAGGAAAATTCATTCACTCTGTCCTTCTCTGCCCTCGACCTGGTGGAAACGGATAAGATAAAATATGCCTATAAGATTCATTCCAACTGGATTTATGCTGAAAACAACAAAGTAAACCTATCCATGCTGACTGCCGGAAACTATACTTTATCCGTCAAGGCATGCAACTCACAAGGCATATGGAGCCCCAACGTCAAGGAACTGAAAATAAAGATACTCCCTCCTTGGTGGCGCACCTGGTGGGCCTATACCATATATACCGGTATCATTTTGTGTATCCTTCTGTCCATTATCCGCAATCTGCGCTTACGCCAAAAGCAGAAACAAATCATGCAGGCCATCGAGGTGGAAAATGAAAGGCAGCAGAAAATCAACAATATGAAACTGCAGTTCTTTGCCAACATAAGTCACGAACTGCGGACCCCCTTGTCACTTATCATCAATCCGCTTGAAGAGTTTTTCGTAGACCATCCCGAATATCGTAAAGGCATTCTGGATATAGTCAAACAAAATGCCGACTATCTGCTGGAATTGATTAACCAACTGCTGGATTTCAGAAAGCTGGATGCCAAGGCTGAAACCCTGAAATGCAAACATGACAACATCCTTATCATTCTGAGTGAAATATTCCACTCTTTCGATCCGATAGCACAGAAACGGAACATCAGCTATAGCCTTACCGCTCCACAACATTCTGTATTCATGGATTTTGACTATGACAAGATACGCAAGATATGCACAAATATCCTGTCAAATGCATTCAAGTTCACTCCCAATAAAGGAAGCATCTCACTGGATATTGCCGTAAGAGGCACAAATCTGGAACTGACCTTTACCGACACCGGTTGCGGCATAGAGGATGAAGCCAAGGAGAAAATATTCCAAAGATTCTATCAGTCGGGCAAAAACCAGTCGAACAACGGAGGCAGCGGCATTGGACTGCACATTGTTTCCGAATACGTAAAGATGCATCAGGGTACTGTCTGTGTCAGGGATAACCAGCCTTGTGGTTCTGTATTCCTGATTACCCTACCCCTGCACCAGAACAGTAATGAAACCAAAAACGGAGAACCGGTCGAAGAACCGGAAATAAAGGAAGAATCCCATCCATTCACCATACTACTCGTAGATGACAACTACGACTTCTTGAAATTTCTCTCTGAAAGTCTTGCCAGGCAGTATCATGTATTAAAAGCCACAAACGGAAAACATGCACTGAATGTACTGGAAAAGGAAGATATTGATTTAGTGGTCAGTGACATCATGATGCCCGAGATGGATGGTCTGGAACTATGTTCAACCATCAAGAATGACATACGCTACTCCCATATCCCCATTATCCTCCTGACAGCTAAGGCAAGTGAAGAACACCAATTGGAAGGGCTTAGCGTTGGCGCAGACGACTATATCACCAAGCCTTTCAATATGGAAGTCCTCAAGCTGCGCATCAACAAGATTATCGAGATGAACGTCAAACGTCAGGAAATATTCAATCAGGACATTAAAATCGAGCCAAGCCGTATCACCATCACTCCCCTTGACCAGCAGCTGGTGGAAAAAGCTATCCAGATTGTAGAGGACAATATCAGCGAAACCGAGTTTTCCGTCGAGGAGCTTGCCAGCAGCCTGAATATATCACGCAGCTATTTCTACAAGAAAATGATTAAGATAACGGGAAAGAAACCCATCGAATTCATCAGGACCATCCGTATGAAACGTGCACAACAACTCTTGACAGAAAGCCAGATGCAAGTTTCGGAAATTGCATATACCTTGGGGTATAACTCCCCCAAGATATTCTCCAAACATTTTAAAGAAGAGTTCAACATCAGCCCATCCGAATTTATAAGGCAGCAGGCTGAATAGAAACATTATTTTGACATCAAAGCATCCAACGAAGACACCAACGCCACCAAAGCAGCACTCCAATTAATGGCTATTTCATTGGAAGCATACGAACCTTCCACATCTGCATAAGACTCATCCGGCAGATTGGAAGGATAGGGTACACCGTCTTGTTGGCCAGGATTGGGACCGCCAACAAGGAAACCGGGAAGAGGTGCCTCTATATCATCCGATGCAGAAAGACGATGGTGCGGATACAGAGGACTTTTCATCCCGAAACCGGTGACATAACAATATCCCGTGGCATTCTTTCCTAAAATGTAGTCCATATTGCGGTAGGCGTTCGTCAGGTACGACTTCTCACCCGTAAGCAAATAGGCGCAAACCAGTGAAGTGGCTTGGTTAGCACACCCTTCGGCAAGGCATCCCCAAAAGAAATCTTTGGCATCGTTGCCGTAAGGAGCGTGGAAAGGAGAGCGGTCAGCACCCCGCACAGCCTCGGCAGCATAGTCCAGTAGCAGGTCTTTCATGGCATTTGCCAACTCCACGTCTTCACCCTGATATTCCCTGCCCGGTTGCAGCCAGGCAAACACGCCCAACGCAGTGGTATTGCCCCAAGAAGGAGTCTTATATGCAGTGGGCAGATGCTTCTTCACTTGTTCCCGGTAAACGGGCTTTCCCGTAGCAAGATAGAGCTCGGAAGCCGCCCAGAAGAATTCGTCATCAGCACTGCGATCACCATAAGCTCCCGTAACTACGGCAGGTTGATATTGCTTGTTGAGAAGATCCTGATGATAGAGTGCCTGCGGATGTGCTTCTGCCCAGGCATAAGCACGTTCGGCAGCCTGCAAAGCCACTTCCGAAAAGCCAGGATAATCCTCTTCGTAAGGAGCAAACAACACGGAAGCCTGCGCTAAAGCTGCAGCATAGTCCAATGCCGCCGTTACTGATTTCTGAACTACATAACGGGGCTGCTTACACTCCGTAGGCTTGATAAATCCCTCGAACGAAGGGGTAGTCAGCTTGTGGTAGACTCCTCCGTCGGCAGGGTCTTGCATGGTCAGCATCCATTTCAGGTTATAGTACATCTCGTCCAGCAAATCGGGCGTGTGGTTTCCGCTTTCCGGGATGTTCACCCGTTGACGGATAAAATAGTCAGGAAAACGGGCATAAATCGCCTGCATCAATCCGATGGAATAAGCGGAGTTCACAATGTACTTGTTATAATCTCCGGCATCATACCATCCTCCCGGAGAAGAAATCACCGTTCCCGCCTTACGTTCCGGCCCGGCAGCATTGGGATGTATCAGTACCTTGTCATCGGGATGGCCTGCCGGACGGCTCCACCGACCCGCATAAGTCGCTTCGATGGGCATACCCGTACGTTGGTAATAGAAAGACTTCAAAGCGGCATCGGCCAAAGGGGACAGCACCTTTTCCTTTACTTCGAATGCCACTGAATCGCCGTTAACCAACAGAAGATATCTTCCCGGTACCGTGATGTCACTGAAATCCAATATTGTCCTGCTCTTATCCGACCAAGCGGATGAAGCGGTATATCCGGGTTTGCCGGAAAGTAGCCGATTGCCCGTGGCTGCATCTACTATGGTAAATTCACGTACCTCACCGGCATTCACCACAGCTACTTTTTCCTGCTGGGGATAATACCCTAACTGATTCAAACGTACAGTTTCTGAAGGATGCCCTAAAGTGGCCATTCCTCCCAGAACTGTAAACAGACATGTAGTTATATTCATATCACTATTCTTTATATATTAATATTATTCCATTTCAAAATTATTTATCCGACAATAAGGTAATGAAACTGATAGCCGGCAAGTGTACCCGTACCAGTCCATTCTCCACCTTCACAGCAGTTTCCTTCATGCAGTCCTTTGTATTGGTCACATAGACTTTCAGTTCCTTCACTTCTGCAGGGATACCGGAGATGACAGCCTCACAATCCGCCCCATTATTGACCATATGGACGGCATATTCTCCGCGCACCATATTTCCGAAAGCTGCACAGTTTACATTTTTCTTGCTGCTACTGACTGGAATGGCCAAGGCATCGGCCGGAGTGGAGGCCAGTTGCTTGATATTCCAGAAACGTTGCGTAGGACGCAAAGGACCTTTGGAACCATAAATGCCGTCTCCCCACAACAACGAATAGTCTGAAGTGAGCTGCCACTGCAAGATGGACAGTGGTTGGCAAATAGCACAAATACGCGTATACAGATTGATTTCATAAAGTGCAAACGTCGACTCATTGAATATCTCGGCATAACCATGAGCAGCGGCATCCGTACTACCCTCACCAACCAAGAGTGGTACATTAATCGCTTTGGCAGCATCCGCCCACTTCTTTAACGTAACATCATCACAACCACGCCATGAATGGAAAGAAACTGCACCAATATACTTATGAGTCTCAGAATTGTTCAAAGCAGGAAGGATAAAATCAAAAGTCGTAGCATCCGAATTGTCGCCAAGCAGCATACGGGTAGGAAGATTCAACTCTGCCAGATAAGCTCCAAACTCCTTAATGAAATCGGCATGCTCCTGCGGCGTGTGAAGGACATCAATACCCAAATCCGATTCATTGAACGAGAACATGGAGAACTCAATACCATAATACCGTTTGGCATACAACAGATAATCTGCCATGGATTTATAAATCTTCTCCTTTTTCCGGCTATCCAGACGATAAGCAATGACACCACCTTGACGGGCATAACTTGCAGGACCTCCGTCAATGGCCCATGCAGGCGGAAACCAACAGCTTAGTATTACCGGCATTCCCATCGCCTTCAAGCGCTTTGCCATGAGGAAACTTTCCTCCACCCGCTTGTTCAGTCCCCCATTCTGTGCCACGGCAATAGGATCGGATTCTTCTTCGGGTTGCCACAATCTCCACGGAAATTCCACACGGCCATAAGCTACGCGCAAATTTTCCAGACAGTAATCTATCACTTTAGGGTCGGCAGCAGGATTCTGCAGGCGGAAATTCCCTCCAAAGCCTGCAAACAAACTTCCCGGATTCTGCATATCCAATGTAATTTCCGCGTCACTGTGATCTATCACTCCGGAAGCATGCAGTTCCATAGACAATGCTGTTCTCCCAGCCTTTTTCAGAATCGGCATCAGCGAGATATACACAACAGTACCGGTAGACTCTTTTTCAACCGTGACCTTTATAGACTTATTGAACTTGAATTCCAACTTCCTATTGGCCGAAGTAACGGTCAGCTTCCTGCCACTTGTCCTTACTTTGGCATCAACGTAGTTTTCCGGACTTAAAGCAATACAGTAATAGGCTGCCTGATTCAAAGTAGTGTCCGACAGCGCATCAATAGAAATCTCCACCAAGCCTTTTCCCTTATCAGTCACTTTCTGATGGAACTTTACACCTCGCAGAGTAGTCGTCACTTCCTGCATATCCCCCTCACGATGGAAAACGGGACGGACCTGCTTCTCCTTTCCAGTAATCTCCATATCTCCTTTCAAGGTTCCGACACGCAGGGATGACTCAAAGTCTATCAATTCACCGTCTACACGGACACCCGTGATATTGCTCCATGCCATCACTTCCGTCTGGGCAGAAAGCGGCAGAGATAATATACCACACAGCAATACAACTATTCCAAACTGGAAAATTCGTAAATTCTTCATAATATCAAATCTATAAAAGGTTGTCATTTCAGTCTGGTATCAATCTCAAACCCCATACGGCTGTTATGATAGGGACAATTCCACATACTTGCTTTAGGTTCCTTGTAGCGGGGAGTCCCATCTTCCAGCACGGTTCTGAACCATTCGCCATACTCCTTGTCTATCATCCGTGATTTGATGAAGTTCCAGGTGCGGACGGCACTGTCCAAATAAGATTGTTCACCAGTCAGTTGCCAGGCATTGATACAACCGACCACAGTTTCCGCCTGGCACCACCAGGAAGCATCCTTCCTGATTTTGTCCTTATGCCGTTCGTACATCATGGCGCCCATCGGGTTGATGCCCTCTTTCAAGGAGGCGTCTGCAAGTTCCAATGCTACCTTCCTGCACCTCCCGATAACCTCCGGGTCACCCAGAGCCTCTGCAGCTTCCGTCAGCAACCAGGAAGTTTCGATGTCATGCCCGTAAGAGTCGATGTCATCCAGATTGTTCCAATTCGAATCACAGTACAATATCAGGTGATGTGTTTGTGGATTGTAGAGCTTGGTTATTATCAAATCTATTACTTTTGTAAGACGTTCGCGTAGGCCATTATCCTTCCATACTTTATATAAAGCTGTGTATGCCTCCAATACGTGGATATGGGTATTCATTGTTTTGGTGGCAACGCCATCTCCATCATATCCCAGCTTTTGGGGAACTCCCCATTCGCGGGTGAAAGATTCTATATAACCATCGTTTACGGGGTCTTTGATTCTGCTCTCCATGGTCCGGTAAAGTTCTATGGCTTTTTGCAGGCTTTCATTGTTGCCCGTTGCTCTAAAATGTTCGGACAAACCGTAGATAGCATAAGAGCAGCCGTAAGTCTGCTTGTTCGTATCCAATGGGGTACCGTCCGCTTTTATCAGCCAATATACGCCTCCATACTGCGAATCAATGAAGTGATCTATGAAATACCGTTGCGCCCTGTCAGCCAATTTACGGTAGGCAGTATCGCCATACATCCGGTAGGCGGTTGAAAAAGTCCAAAGGATGCGGGCATTCAGTACACCACCTTTGGGAGCATCCGCTATCGGGGCACCGTCACGTCCCAATGAACCATAAAAGCCTCCGGAAGAATCTACGCTGTATCTTTCCCAAAAAGAGAGGATATTCTCTTTCAAGTCCGAGGTTATTTCATCTTTTAAAACCTTGTCTACGTGTGACTGTGCTTGCAGGAAAGGTGTAACCAGCAACCATACTGTAATCAGCAAAAAAACGGAAAACATACGTTTCATAATATAGCGATTTAAGGAGTTAGCCATAGTTACATTGCAAATGTACAAAAAAACAAGTTGCCACTACTCACTACCATCCTTTTTCAATGGATACAATTGGTTCCGATAAAGGCTGTTTTTGGGTACTGAGTCCTTGTTTTACCAGACATCAGCTTTTATTAGCTCAAACGTTGGTATCTGGCAGTTCAAACACCATTGTATGACAAATATAACAATGAATATCATAAAAATAGAGGAAAAAGACACATTTCATAACGTTATTGGCTACAAACAAAAGCCATCCGTTTCCTTTTTAGTCCGTATATTAGTAGAAAATTTCGTAACTCAAAAATAGATACTATGAGAAAGAAACATTTCCTATTTGCATCAGTCTTGGCACTGCTTTGCGGCAGCAGTACGCTGCATGCGCAAGACTTCAAGCTGACATCCTCCGGTTATTTCAAGAACCAGGGAGTCGACGTCATGGCTTTTGATGATATCTATCCCGAAGGACACCAAGGAGGGGTATGTATCATCATGAACGGACACCGTGTGGCGACGAATGGAGATATCCGTCTGGAAGCCACACCCGGACAATGGCAACCCGTACCGAAACAGCTCGACCGGAAGCTCGGTGACAACAGCATCACCGCCACGCTGTGCTATCCCGACTCCTCACGCCATCTCACCGGATTCAACCCGATGATTTACCCGGACCTCCACCTTATATATACGGTAAACGTGGAAAGCAAAGGTAAAAACATAGAGGTGACCGTAGACCTTGACCGCCCCATTCCCCAGGAATTCATCGGAAAAGTGGGCTTCAACCTTGAATTCT
>OGLE01001313.1_pt1 | contig 20004 bp, 17 predicted proteins | sample 1572671 | NCBI WGS metagenome assembly OGLE01 (sample SAMEA2581923, study PRJEB24529) | metagenome | biome: Human gut stool | place: China | collected 2011 | reverse complement strand
GCCAGTACTTTCCCGCCAGTTGGTTTCCTCCCGGCCCGCTGGCAAAACCACGACTTAATACCCGGTCCAGCCACTCTTTCAGTAGCGCCGGGCAGCTATAGGTATAAAGAGGATGCTGAAAGACAATCACCTCGTGCTCGCGCAGTAATGCCTGCTCACGGGGGATATCAATAAAAAAATCGGGATAGTGCGCGTAAAGGTCGTGCACGGTAACATTGCTGAGCTGCGTGGCCGGTTTAAGCAGTACCCGGTTTGCCACCGAGTCCTGAGATTCCGGATGGGCATACAGCAGCAGCACTTTTGCTGTCTGAGACATCATTCCCCTCCCGGTCTTGTTTCTGTTTTTGTGTATCGTTGTTGTTTTGGGCTACCATGGCGGCCCGGTGAAGCGATTCGCTTCCACACTACATTATCATAATGACAAATTAACATAGTCTGAACATACGGCGCCTTATGATTGTTTTCTCCTCGTTACAAATTCGTCGCGGCGTACGCGTCCTGCTGGACAACGCCACCGCTACCATCAATCCTGGCCAAAAGGTCGGTCTGGTGGGGAAAAACGGCTGCGGGAAATCGACGCTGCTATCGCTTTTGAAAAACGAGTTAAGCGCTGACGGCGGCAGTATGACCTTTCCCGGCAACTGGCAGCTGGCCTGGGTGAATCAGGAAACCCCGGCGCTACCGCAGCCGGCAATCGATTATGTCATTGACGGCGATCGAGAGTATCGCCAGCTGGAGGCCGCGCTCCAGCAGGCTAACGAACGCAACGACGGTCATGCTATCGCCACCGTCCACGGTAAGCTGGACGCCATCGACGCCTGGACGATCCGTTCGCGCGCCGCCAGCCTGCTGCACGGTCTGGGGTTCAGCAATGAACAGCTTGAGCGGCCGGTCAGCGATTTTTCCGGCGGCTGGCGTATGCGCCTCAATCTGGCGCAGGCGCTGATCTGCCGCTCCGATCTGCTGCTGCTCGATGAACCGACTAACCACCTCGATCTCGATGCGGTGATCTGGCTGGAGAAGTGGCTGAAGGGCTATACGGGAACGCTGATCCTCATCTCCCACGATCGCGATTTTCTCGATCCTATCGTCGACAAAATTATCCATATCGAACAGCAGACCATGTTTGAGTACACCGGCAACTACAGTTCGTTTGAAGTGCAGCGCGCCACCCGCCTCGCTCAGCAGCAGGCGATGTACGAAAGCCAGCAGCAGCGCGTCGCGCACCTGCAAAGCTATATCGATCGCTTCCGTGCCAAAGCCACCAAGGCCAAGCAGGCGCAAAGCCGGATCAAAATGCTGGAGCGGATGGAGCTTATCGCTCCGGCGCACGTGGATAACCCGTTCCACTTCAGCTTCCGCCAGCCGGAGAGCTTGCCTAACCCGCTGCTGAAGATGGAGAAAGTCAGCGCCGGCTACGGCGAGCGTATTATTCTCGACTCCATCAAGCTTAACCTGGTGCCGGGCTCGCGTATCGGCCTGCTGGGCCGCAACGGCGCCGGGAAGTCGACGCTGATTAAGCTGCTGGCAGGCGAACTCCAGCCAGTAAGCGGCGAGATCGGCCTCGCGAAAGGCATCAAGCTCGGCTACTTCGCCCAGCATCAGCTGGAATTCCTGCGCGCCGATGAGTCGCCGCTGCAGCACCTGGCGCGTCTGGCGCCGCAGGAGCTGGAGCAGAAGCTGCGTGATTATCTCGGCGGCTTTGGTTTCCAGGGCGATAAGGTGAGCGAAGAAACCCGCCGCTTCTCCGGTGGAGAAAAGGCGCGCCTGGTACTGGCCCTGATCGTCTGGCAGCGCCCTAACCTGCTGCTGCTCGATGAACCGACCAACCACCTTGACCTCGATATGCGTCAGGCCTTAACCGAAGCGCTGATCGACTTTGAAGGGGCGCTGGTGGTCGTATCGCACGATCGGCACCTGATCCGTTCCACCACTGACGATCTGTACCTCGTCCACGATGGTAAAGTCGAGCCGTTCGACGGCGATCTGGAAGATTATCAGCAGTGGCTCAGCGACTCGCAAAAACAGGAGTCCCAGAGCGGCGAGGCGCCAAAAGAGAGCGGCAATAGCGCCCAGGCGCGCAAAGACCAGAAACGTCGGGAAGCGGAGCTGCGCAGCCAGACCCAACCGCTGCGCAAAGAGATCGCCCGTCTGGAAAAAGAGATGGACAAGCTCAACGCGCAGTTGGCCAGTGCGGAAGAAAAACTTGGCGACAGTGAGCTTTATGACGCCTCACGTAAAGCCGAGCTGACCGAATGCCTGCAGCAACAGGCCAGCGCGAAGTCCGGGCTGGAGGAGTGCGAGATGGCCTGGCTGGAGGCCCAGGAGCAGCTGGAGCGCATGCTTCAGGAAGGCTAAACTCTTCCTCTTCATCCTGCCTGCGCGTACGCTGCCGCTGGCAGGGTGGGTTTCTGCCCTCTTCATGGCCTGGCCATCAGCGACATCAATGATTTGTTTTTGCTGTAAGCTGGCGTCCCTGGCCGCAAGACCACATATTGGCTAACCCCCTGCATGCCCTGCGCGGTATAGTCATCATCACGTTTATTAATTGTTCTGGTGCTATGGTTGAAATCATCCCCACAGACATGACGCCCCCCGAAAACGATTCGCGTGAGTTCCATCCGATGCGCGGCGTGGGCAATCGTCATCTGCAAACCATGCTGCCGCGGCTGATTCGCCGTAAATTGCGCTTTACCCCGCACTGGCAGCGCCTTGAGCTGCCGGACGGCGATTTTGTCGATCTGGCCTGGAGCGAAGACCCGCACCAGGCGCGCCATAAGCCGCGCCTCGTCGTTTTTCACGGCCTGGAAGGCAGTCTGCACAGCCCGTACGCCCATGGTCTGATCCACGCGGCGATGCAGCGCGGCTGGCTGGGCGTGGTGATGCATTTCCGCGGCTGCAGCGGCGAACCTAACCGCAATCACCGCATCTATCACTCCGGCGAAACGGAAGATGGCACCTGGTTTTTGCACTGGCTGAAGCGCGAGTTTGGTCCCGCGCCGACCGCGGCCGTCGGCTATTCGCTGGGCGGCAATATGCTGGGCTGCCTGCTGGCAGAGGAAGGCGACCGCTGCCCGCTGGATGCGGCGGTGATCGTCTCCGCGCCTTTCATGCTCGAAGCCTGCAGCTATCATATGGATAAGGGCTTCTCGCGGGTTTATCAGCGCTATCTGCTCAATCTGTTAAAAGCCAACGCTTCACGCAAGCTGAAAGCGTACCCGGGCTCGCTGCCCGTCGATTTACGCCAGCTCAAAGGGATGCGCCGCATCCGGGAATTTGACGATATGATCACCGCCAAAATCCATGGCTTTGCCGATGCGCTGGATTATTACCGGCAATGCAGCGCCATGCCGCGGCTCAGCGATATCACTAAGCCGACGCTCATCATTCACGCGAAAGACGATCCGTTTATGGATCACCACTCTATTCCGCCGCAGGAGCAACTGCCCGCGAACGTAGAGTATCAATTGACCGAGCAAGGCGGCCACGTTGGCTTTGTCAGCGGCACTCTGCGTAAACCGGAGATGTGGCTGGAAAGACGCATTCCCGACTGGTTAAACCGCTGGCTGGAGGTTCCCGTATGATTATTCCCTGGCAGGATCTGGATCCCGAAACGCTGGATAACCTGATTGAAAGCTTTGTGTTACGTGAAGGCACCGATTATGGTGAATATGAACGTTCACTTGCCGATAAAGTCGCCGATGTAAAACAGCAGCTGAAACGCGGAGAGGCGGTCCTTGTGTGGTCGGAACTGCATGAGACAGTCAATATTATGCCGCGCGCGCTGTTTAACGGCTAAGGCGACGCCACTACATCGTTTAACCAGGGAGTTGTTATGTCTGCCAAACATCCGGTGATCGCCGTCACGGGCTCCAGCGGCGCGGGCACTACCACCACCAGCCTTGCCTTTCGCAAAATCTTCGCGCAGCTAAACCTGCACGCCGCGGAGGTGGAAGGCGATAGCTTTCATCGCTACACCCGCCCGGAAATGGACATGGCGATCCGTAAGGCGCGGGATCAGGGCAAACATATCAGCTACTTTGGCCCGGAGGCGAACGACTTCGGCCTGCTGGAGCAGACCTTTGTCGACTATGGTCGCCACGGAAAAGGCCAGTCGCGGAAATACCTGCACACCTATGACGAAGCCGTGCCGTGGAATCAGGTGCCGGGGACCTTTACCCCCTGGCAGCCGCTGCCGGAGCCGACAGACGTACTGTTCTATGAGGGGCTGCACGGCGGGGTTGTCACGCCGCAGCATGATGTCGCCAGCCATGTCGACCTGCTGGTCGGGGTGGTGCCTATCGTTAACCTCGAATGGATCCAAAAGCTTATTCGCGACACCAGCGAACGCGGCCACTCCCGGGAGGCGGTGATGGACTCGGTCGTCCGCTCGATGGAAGATTACATCAACTTCATTACCCCGCAATTTTCCCGCACCCATATCAACTTTCAGCGCGTGCCGACGGTGGACACCTCCAACCCGTTTGCCGCCAAAGCGATCCCCTCGCTGGACGAGAGCTTTGTGGTGATCCATTTCCGCAATCTGCAGAATATCGATTTCCCCTGGCTGTTGGCGATGCTGCAGGGCTCGTTTATCTCGCACATGAACACCCTGGTGGTGCCGGGCGGTAAAATGGGGCTGGCGATGGAGCTTATCATGACGCCGCTGGTCGAGCGCCTGATGGAAGGCCGTAAGATAGGCTAACCAAAAAACCCCGGCCTGGCCGGGGTTGAGATTCGATACAACGGCAGGCGAAGACTACGCCTCGATCACTTCATAGGAGTGGGTGATGTTCACCGCTTTTTCCAGCATCAGCGCCACCGAGCAGTATTTCTCTGCCGACAGGTCCACCGCCCGGGAGACCGCGGCATCTTTCAGCGCCTTGCCGGTGACGATAAAATGCAGATTAATATGCGTGAACAGACGCGGAGCCTCTTCGCGACGCTCGGAGGTCAGCTTCACTTCGCAATTGGTCACGTCGTGACGACCTTTTTGCAGAATGGAGACCACATCGATCGCACTGCAACCGCCCGCCGCCATCAGCACCATCTCCATCGGGCTGGGAGCCTTATCCCCGGAGTTGCCATCCATCAGAATCTGGTGTCCCGATGCGGACTCCCCGATAAAGGTTAACCCTTCTACCCATTTCACACGCGCTTGCATAAAATTTAACTCCAGTATCGCAATATTCCTGTCAGATTACGCGCACATAACAATTCTCGCAACGGAAGGCGACCTGCGTCATGCTGAAGCGAGACACCAGGAGACATGCGGCGAAAGCTATGCTAAAACAGTCTGGATGCTACAGTAATACATTGATGTACTGCATGTATGCAGAGGAGTTCACATTACGGGCTGTCGAAAAATCATCAGCCAGCTTCCCAGGTATAGGGAAACAATACGATTGCATGCCCGGACGCCGTGTAGTGTCGGCGCCCGGAGATAGCTTATAACAGAGGATAACCGCGCATGGTGCTTGGCAAACCGCAAACAGACCCTACCCTTGAATGGTTCTTGTCTCATTGCCACATTCATAAGTACCCATCAAAGAGCACGCTGATCCACCAGGGTGAAAAAGCAGAAACGCTGTACTACATCGTTAAAGGCTCCGTGGCTGTACTCATCAAGGATGAAGAAGGTAAAGAGATGATCCTCTCCTACCTCAACCAGGGCGATTTCATCGGTGAATTAGGCCTGTTTGAAGAGGGTCAGGAGCGTAGCGCCTGGGTACGGGCGAAAACCGCATGTGAAGTGGCCGAAATCTCTTATAAGAAATTCCGTCAGCTGATCCAGGTGAACCCGGACATTCTGATGCGTTTGTCTGCACAGATGGCGCGTCGTCTGCAAGTCACTTCAGAGAAAGTGGGCAACCTGGCGTTCCTCGACGTGACGGGCCGTATCGCCCAGACGCTGCTGAACCTGGCGAAGCAACCGGATGCCATGACCCACCCGGACGGTATGCAAATTAAAATTACCCGCCAGGAAATTGGTCAGATCGTCGGCTGCTCTCGTGAAACCGTTGGTCGTATTTTGAAAATGCTGGAAGATCAGAACCTGATTTCCGCGCACGGTAAAACCATCGTCGTCTACGGCACCCGTTAAGTTGCTAAGCGGCGTATTGCTCCCGCAGTACGCCGTTTTTGTTTTTCCCTCATGTGGCGCAGGCTGATTTACCACCCGGAAGTCAACTATGCACTGCGGCAAACGCTGGTGCTGTGTCTGCCCGTGGCCATCGGTCTTCTGCTCGGCCATCTCCAGCAGGGGCTGTTATTTTCCTTAGTCCCCGCCTGCTGCAACATTGCCGGTCTTGATACCCCGCATAAGCGCTTTTTCAAACGCCTGATTATCGGCGGCTGCCTGTTTGCCGGATGCAGTCTGGTGGTGCAGTTGCTGCTTGCCCAGGCGATACCCCTGCCGTTTATTCTCAGCGGCCTGGCGCTCTTGCTCGGCGTTACCGCGGAGATCAGTTCGCTGCACGCGCGGCTGCTGCCCGCGTCGCTGATCGCCGCCATCTTTACCCTGAGCCTGGCGGGCAATATGCCCATCTGGGAGCCGCTGCTGATCTACGCCTTCGGCACGCTGTGGTACGGCGTGTTTAACTGGTTCTGGTTCTGGCTGTGGCGCGAACAGCCGCTACGGGAGTCGCTTAGCCTGCTTTACCGGGAGCTGGCGGATTACTGTGAAGCCAAATACAGCCTGCTGACCCAGCATACCGATCCCTCGACCGCCCTGCCGCCGCTGCTCACCCGCCAGCAGAAAGTGGTCGATCTGATTACTCAGTGCTATCAGCAGATGCATATGCTGGCCGCTAACCAACGCAACGATCATAAGCGCCTGCTGCGGGCGTTTCAGATGGGGCTGGATCTGCAGGAGCATATTTCGGTCAGCCTGCATCAGCCGGAAGAGGTGCAAAAGCTGGTGGAACGCAGCCATGCCGAAGCGGTGATCCGCTGGAACGCGCAGACCGTCGCCGCCCGCCTGCGCGTGCTGGCGGATGACATGCTCTATCATCGCTTTCCAAAGCGCTTTCAGATGGATAAACAGATCGAGGCTCTGGAAAAGATCGCCAGACAACATCCGGATAACCCGGTCGGCCACTTCTGCGCCTGGCACTTCAGCCGCATCGCCCGGGTGCTGCATACCCAGCGCCCGCTGTATGCCCGGGACCTGATGGCCGACAAAGAGCGTCGTTTACCGCTATTTCCCGCGCTAAAGAACTACCTGTCGCTAAAATCGCCCGCGCTGCGCAATGCCGCCCGCATCAGCGTGATGCTGAGCGTCGCCAGCCTGATGGGCAACGCCCTGCACTTGCCTAAGCCCTACTGGATCCTGATGACGGTGCTTTTCGTCACCCAGAACGGCTATGGCGCCACCCGGGTGCGTATTGTTCACCGGGCGGCGGGAACGCTCGCCGGCCTGACGATCGCCGGGCTGACCTTGCATTTTCACGTTCCGGAGAGCTACACCCTGAGCGGGATGCTGCTGATTACCCTGCTCAGCTATCTGATCATTCGCAAACACTATGGCTGGGCGATGGTTGGGTTTACGGTGACGGCGGTATATACCCTGCAGCTGCTGACGCTTAACGGCGAACAGTTTATTATCGCCCGGCTGATCGACACCCTTATCGGCTGCCTGATTGCCTTCGGCGGGATGGTCTGGCTGTGGCCGCAGTGGCAGAGCGGCCTGCTGAAAAAAAACGCCCACGATGCGCTGGAGGCCGACCAGCAGGCAATTCGCCTGATCCTCAGCGCCGATCCAAAAGCCCCCGCGCTGGCCTATCAACGCATGCGCGTCAACCAGGCGCACAACGCGCTCTACAACTCTCTGAATCAGGCGATGCAGGAACCCGGGTTTAATACCCACTATCTGGAAGATATGAAGCTGTGGGTGACGCACAGCCAGTTTATCGTCGAACACATCAACGCTATGACCACCCTGGCCCGGGAGCATACGATGCTGACCCCGGATCTTGCCCAGCGCTATCTCGAATCCTGTGAGATTGCGCTGCAGCGCTGCCAGCAGCGGCTGGACAGCGATGGTCCCGGCAGCGCAGGGGATGCCAATATTATGGAGTCGCCGGAAAGCGAGGCGCCGATCGGTCCGTTAAGCACCCTGGAGCAGCATCTGCAACGCATTCTGGGCCATCTGAACACCATGCACACCATTTCGTCAGTGGCATGGCGTCAGCGGCCGCACCATGGCATCTGGCTGCGGAAGATCAACCGTTAATCACCTTTGCCACCGCCTGGGCAAAGCGCGCCATCCCTTCAGTAATATTCTGCTCGTCGATGATCAGCGAGGGAACAAAACGCATCACGTCCGGGCCGGCGTTGAGCACCATGACGCCGGCGTCGGCCGCGGCATAGAGGAAATCACGCGCGCGGCCTTTGTGCTGCGGCTTGAGTTCCGCGCCGATCAGCAGGCCCATCCCGCGTATATCACTGAACAGATCAAACTCGGCATCCAGCCGCTGCAGGTGTTTGACGAACAGTTCGCGCTTCGCGCTCACGCCATCCAGCACCGCCGGGGTATTGATCAGATCGAAGGCGGCGTTGGCGACCGCGCAGGCCAGCGGGTTGCCGCCGTAGGTTGAGCCATGGGAGCCCGCATGGAAGGCGCTGGCGATCTCGTGGGTGGTCAGCATGGCGCTGACCGGGAAGCCGCCGCCCAGCGCTTTGGCGCTGGTCAGAATATCCGGGGTCACGCCGTAGTGCATATAGGCGAACAGCGATCCGGTACGCCCCATACCACACTGTACTTCATCAAAGACGAGCAGCGCCTGGTGCTGATCGCACAGCTCGCGCAGTCCCTGCAGGAAAGCCGGCGTGGCCGCCGTCACGCCGCCTTCGCCCTGAATCGGCTCCACCACCACCGCGCAGGTGTGGTCATCCATCACCGCTTTTACCGCCTGCAGATCGTTGAAGGGAACATGGACAATATCCGCCGGTTTTGGGCCGAAACCATCGGAATACTTCGGCTGACCGCCGACGGAAACGGTAAACAGGGAGCGGCCATGAAAGGCATTATGGAAGGCGATGATTTTGGTTTTATACGGGCTATGGCGGGTCACCGCATAGTGACGCGCCAGCTTAAAGGCCGTTTCATTGGCTTCGGTGCCGGAGTTCATAAACACCACGCGCTCGGCGAAGGTAGCCTCGACAAGTTTACGTCCCAGACGCAGCGCCGGCTCATTGGTAAAGACATTGCTGGTGTGCCACAGCATTTCGCCCTGCTGATGCAGCGCCGCCACCAGCGCCGGATGGCAATGGCCAAGCGCCGTCACCGCGATACCGCCGGCGAAATCGATATACTCTTTCCCCTGCTGATCCCAGACGCGGCTGCCTTTCCCCTTCACCGGGATGAATTCTGCCGGTGCATAAATTGGCAAAATAACTTCATCGAATGTGGCGCGGGTGATTGCCGGTTGTTCAGTTGCCATGTCTTGCCCATCCCTCTTCGTTACGCAGATGCGATTATGATAATCTAATCACAAAATATGCATAAAAAATCAGTCAATAGCAACTGAAAATCACCGTTTCAAAAAGTTGGCCAGCAATTGATGGCCCTGCTCGCTGAGGATGCTTTCCGGATGAAACTGCACGCCCTCGAGATCCCATTCGCGGTGACGGATCCCCATAATCTCACCGCTGGCGCTGCGGGCAGTGACGTTAAACTCGGACGGGAGCGTCGGCGGGTCAATCACCAGCGAGTGATAGCGGGTCACCGTCAGGGGATTATTCAGCCCCTGAAACACCCCTTCGCCGTTATGCTCGATAAGCGAGGTTTTGCCATGCATCACCTGGGCCGCCCGCACGATAGTCGCGCCAAACGCCTGGGCGATCGCCTGATGCCCGAGACAGACGCCCAGCAGCGGCGTTTTTCCGGCATAGTGGCGGATAACCGCGAGGGAAATCCCCGCCTCATCCGGCGTGCAGGGGCCTGGCGAGATCACGATTTTCTCCGGCGCCAGCGCCGCTATCTCCTCCAGCGTCAACGCATCGTTGCGCCTGACCAGTACTTCCGCCCCCAGTTCGCAGAAGTACTGATACAGATTCCAGGTGAAAGAGTCATAGTTATCGATAAGCAGGATCATAGCGGCTCCGGAACAATCAAAACCGGGCTATTCTACTCAGATTCCCGCGCTTCGCTTACCACTTTGCGAAAGATCGCCACCAGCGGGGCCAGATCGCCCATCGCGCTCTGCTGGCAGGCCGCACTCCAGCCGGCGGGGTCAACGTCACGCCAGTTAAGAAGGTAGCCGGCATGTATCGCCAGCTGTTCAAAGAAAATGCGCTGGGTCAGGCCATTGCCAAGACGAAAAGGGTGCAGCACATTAATTTCACCATAGAACCAGCTCAGGCGTTCGATGAAGGTATCGCGCGGCAGGCCATTGAGATAATCCTCCTGCTCAAGGGCCTGCATCAGGGCATTCCCCTCCTCCTCGATCCGGGCAAAGTGGCAGAACGGCGTATCGCCCAGGTAGAGGTTCACTTCACGCAAGCGGCCCGCCCAGTCAAACAGATCCTGATACAACTGATGATGAATAGCGCACAGATAGGGTAAGCCGCGTACCCGCGGGCCCAGCGGCAGAGTGGCCGCCCGCAGCGCTGTCATCTCAAAGGCGGCCTGCTGCAGATTTTTAGCCTGGCGGATGCCGAGACGGTTGCGCAGCACGTTCAGAGCCGGATAGAGGTAAGGATCGCGTTCATCGCCGAATTTATCGCTCATACTCCCTCCGCAACGTCGCCAGACGCGCCAGCGCCTCTTCGGCAGTCAGCGTAACCAGCAGCACCGTCACGCCTTCAAGGCGACGGCTGGCCTGAAAATTGGTATTGCGTGTCTGTTCCCAGAGTCGGGATTTTTGCTTATCGGTGAGTGGACGCATCGTCGCCCCCCTTATCGTCCCCTGTGTGCCACAAGTATAAGCAGCAATTTCAGGTTATGCCGGGAGGCGACCGGGCGCGGCGATAGACCACCGCGCCGCGGGAGGATTAGGGCAGCACTTTCGCAGAGAGGATAACGACCGGTTTGGTCGGCACATTCTGGTACGGACCAACGTTATGGGTCTGGACCTGGGAGATCTTATCCGCAACATCCATCCCCTTCACCACTTTGCCGAATACCGCATAGCCAAAGTCGCGCTGGCCATGGTCGAGGAAGGCGTTATCCGCCACGTTGATGAAGAACTGACTGGTGGCGCTATCCTGATCGGCGGTACGCGCCATCGCGATGGTGCCGCGGGTGTTGCGCAGGCCGTTGTCTGCTTCATTCTTGATCGGCGGGTTAGGCTGCTTCTGCTGCATCTGTTCGTTAAAGCCGCCGCCCTGCACCATGAATCCCGGGATCACGCGGTGAAAGGTGGTGTTGTTGTAGAAGCCGCTGTTGACGTACTTCAGGAAGTTATCCACGGAAATCGGGGCTTTCTGGCTGTTTAACTCAAGCTCAATGTTACCTGCCGAAGTGGTCAGCAGCACATGCGGATCGCCCTTTGCCGCCATGGCCGGGGAGAACGCTGAAATAGCGAAAACGGCAGCCATCGCCGCCAGTGTTGATTTGAGCATGGAAATTCCTTAACGGAGCAGAATAAAAGCGAGTGCCTTGATTCTAAAGAGCCTTTGCATCCTGGGCCAGCCTTTTACCAAATTTTACTTAGCTGTAATAATTGTAACCGCGCAAACGATCTCCTTTGCAGCGAACAAGCGTGATGCGGATCACATTAAAACATGCAAAAGATAACCAATTTCACAATAAACATTTAATTACATCACCTGAACGAATAAAATCTGTCCGCCCGGCGCAGCGTCAACGCGCTTTACCTTTCTATTCACAGGCCAGTCATGACTAACAGCAACCGTATTAAGCTCACATGGATCAGCTTCTTCTCCTACGCCCTGACCGGCGCGTTGGTGATCGTCACCGGGATGGTGATGGGTAACATTGCGGATTATTTCCATCTGCCCGTTTCTAGTATGAGCAACACCTTTACCTTTCTGAACGCCGGTATTCTTATCTCCATCTTCCTCAATGCCTGGCTGATGGAAATCGTGCCGCTGAAAACTCAGCTGCGCTTTGGCTTTATTTTGATGGTGCTGGCGGTGGCCGGCCTGATGCTCAGCCACAGCCTGGCGCTGTTCTCCGCGTCAATGTTCGTTCTTGGCCTGGTGAGCGGGATCACCATGTCGATCGGGACCTTCCTGATCACCCATATGTATGAAGGCCGTCAGCGCGGGGCGCGTCTGCTGTTTACCGACTCCTTCTTTAGCATGGCGGGCATGATTTTCCCGATGGTCGCCGCGAGTGGTACTGGGTCTACGCCTGTATTGGTCTGGTGTATGTCGCTATTTTCGTCCTGACTTTCGGCTGTGATTTCCCGGTGCTGGGCAAAAAAGCCCAGAGTGAAAACAGCCAGCCGGTGGTGAAAGAGAAGTGGGGCATCGGCGTACTGTTCCTCTCCGTTGCGGCGCTGTGCTACATCCTCGGTCAGCTGGGCTTTATCTCCTGGGTACCGGAATATGCGAAGAGCCTGGGCATGAGCCTCGGCGACGCCGGTAAACTGGTGAGCGATTTCTGGATGTCCTACATGATCGGCATGTGGTCATTCAGCTTCATCCTGCGCTTCTTCGACCTGCAGCGTATCTTAACCGTCCTCGCCGGGCTCGCGACGGTGCTGATGTACCTGTTTATCAATGGTTCGCCGGAGCATATGCCGTGGTTTATTCTGACCCTGGGCTTCTTCTCCAGCGCCATTTACACCTCGATCATTACGCTCGGTTCGCAGCAGACGCGGGTCGCTTCGCCGAAGCTGGTGAACTTTATCCTCACCTGCGGCACCATCGGCACCATGCTCACTTTCGTGGTCACCGGCCCGATTGTGGCGGCCAGCGGTCCCCTGGCCGCGCTGCACACCGCTAACGGCCTCTATGCCGTGGTATTCGTAATGTGCTTTATCCTCGGCTTCGTCTCCCGTCATCGCCAGAACAACGCTCAGGCGGCGTCTCACTAAGCCTTCGGCCCCTTTGCATCCGCAAGGGGGCTGTTCCTCATAAAAGAAAGCTCCTCGCCACCGCGGTCAGTTTGGATCCAGCTTTGCGCCGGCTGGGTGGTCGCGATCACCCTTCCCTGGCGAATTGACCAGCGCACCGGCACCTGGCAGCGGACGGCCTCAAAGCCATTCTCCGCCGGGAGAATGATCAGGTTAGCCGGGTTGCCGCTGACAATGCCGTAATCCTCGAGGCCAAACGTGCGGGCGCTGTTGTCGGTGATAAGCTGCAGGCTGTCGTTGATCTGCTGGTAGCCCATCAGCTGGCAAACATGGAGCCCCATATGCAGGACCTGCAGCATATTGCCGGTCCCCAGCGGGTACCACGGGTCAAAGACGTCATCATGACCAAAGCAAACGTTGATCCCCGCCGCCAACAGCTCCTTCACCCGGGTAATGCCCCGTCGCTTCGGGTAGTCGTCAAACCGGCCCTGCAGATGAATATTCACCAGCGGATTGGCGACAAAGTTGATGCCGGAGAGCTTAAGCAAGCGGAACAGACGCGAGGTATAAGCGCCATTATAGGAGTGCATGGCGGTGGTATGGCTGGCTGTCACTCGCGGCCCGATCCCCGCCTTCAGCGCCAGCGCGGCAACGGTTTCAACAAAGCGCGACTGCTCATCGTCAATTTCATCGCAGTGAATATCCAGTGGGCGGTCATATTGCTGCGCCAGACGGAAGGCGATATGCAGCGATTCCACACCATATTCACGGGTGTACTCAAAATGCGGGATCGCCCCGACGACGTCCGCCCCCAGCTTGAGGGCCTCCTCCAGCAGCGCCTCGCCGTTGGGGTAAGAGAGGATCCCCTCCTGTGGAAAAGCGACAATCTGTAACTCGACCCATGGCGCCACCTCCTGTTTGACCTCCAGCATCGCCTTCAGCGCCGTTAACGTGGGATCGGAAACATCGACATGAGTGCGGACAAACTGCACGCCATTGGCGATCTGCCACTTCAGGGTTTTCCACGCCCGGGCTTTGACGTCCTCATGGCTGAGCAGCGCTTTCCGCTCCGCCCAACGCTCAATCCCCTCGAACAGAGTACCGGACTGATTCCAGTTCGGCTCGCCGGCCGTCTGGGTGGTATCCAGATGGATATGCGGCTCGATAAAAGGCGGGATCGCTAGCCCGCCGCGAGCGTTCAATACCTCGTAGCTTTCATCGTGCGCCTCCCCCATCGGCGTGATCTCGCCAAAGCGGCCCTTATCAATGGCTATTTGCCACAGGCCGTCGCAGTCTGCCAGGCGTACGTTCTGAATCAACCAAAGCGGCGCTGCTGTCATATCACCCTCTCTATTCAATACGGCTTGTTTTCTGTCTAACCCCAATCGCGGCTTACCCAATTCTTGTACACAAAATCAGCAAAAAGGAAAAGTCAGCGTTTTCCATGACTTATAAAAATACTGACAAATCAAACGCATACCCATTAAGTGGTAGGTGAAGTTGTCATTGATTTGCATCAATAAGCCTGATGGCTGAATCGTTAAGGTAGGCGGTAATAGAAAAGAAATCGAGGCAAAAATGAGCAAAGTCAGAATCGCTATTATCGGTAACGGCATGGTTGGCCATCGCTTTATCGAAGAGCTTCTCGATAAGGCGCCTGCCGGACAGTTCGACATTACCGTGTTCTGTGAAGAACCGCGTATCGCCTACGACCGCGTCCACCTGTCGTCTTATTTCTCCCATCACACTGCGGAAGAACTGTCGCTGGTACGCGAAGGTTTCTATGAGAAACACGGCGTCAAGGTGCTGGTCGGCGAACGGGCGATCACCATCAACCGCCAGGAGAAAGTGATCCACTCCAGCGCCGGGCGTACCGTGTTCTACGACAAGCTGATTATGGCGACCGGCTCATACCCGTGGATCCCGCCGATTAAAGGCGCGGAAACCCAGGATTGCTTCGTCTATCGCACTATTGAAGATCTTAACGCCATCGAATCCTGCGCCCGCCGCAGCAAACGCGGCGCGGTAGTCGGCGGCGGCCTGCTCGGCCTGGAAGCGGCCGGCGCGTTGAAAAACCTCGGCGTGGAAACCCATGTTATCGAATTCGCGCCGATGCTGATGGCCGAACAGCTCGACCAGATGGGCGGCGAGCAGTTGCGGCGCAAAATCGAAAGCATGGGCGTGAAAGTTCACACCAGCAAAAACACCAAAGAGATTGTTCAGCAGGGCACCGAGGCGCGCAAAACCATGCACTTCGCCGACGGTAGCGAGCTGCAGGTCGATTTCATCGTCTTCTCAACCGGGATCCGCCCGCGCGATAAGCTGGCCACCCAGTGCGGGCTGGCGGTCGCCCAGCGCGGCGGCATCATGGTCAACGATAGCTGCCAGACCTCCGATCCGGATATCTATGCCATCGGGGAATGCGCCAGCTGGAACAACCGCGTCTACGGTCTGGTCGCCCCCGGCTATAAAATGGCCCAGGTGGCCGTCGACCATCTCCTCGGCAGTGAAAATAGCTTCACCGGCGCCGACCTCAGCGCCAAGCTGAAGCTGTTGGGTGTGGACGTGGGCGGGATCGGCGATGCCCACGGCCGCACGCCGGGCGCCCGTAGCTACGTCTATCTCGACGAAAGCAAAGAAGTTTATAAGCGCCTGATCGTCAGCGCCGACAACAAAACGCTGCTCGGCGCGGTGCTGGTCGGCGACACCAGCGACTACGGCAATCTGCTGCAGCTGGTGCTCAACGCCATCGAGCTGCCGGAAAACCCGGATTCGCTGATCCTCCCGGCCCACGCCGGCAGCGGCAAGCCATCGATCGGCGTCGATAAACTGCCGGACAGCGCGCAGATCTGCTCCTGCTTTGACGTCAGCAAAGGCGACCTGATCGCCGCTATCAACAAAGGCTGCCACACCGTGGCGGCGCTGAAAGCGGAAACCAAAGCCGGGACCGGCTGCGGGGGCTGTATTCCGCTGGTCACTCAGGTGCTCAACGCCGAGCTGGCGAAACAGGGCATCGAGGTCAACAACAATCTGTGCGAACACTTCGCCTACTCCCGTCAGGAGCTGTTCCACCTGATCCGCGTGGAAGGCATTAAAACCTTCGACGAGCTGCTGGAAAAACACGGTCAGGGCTACGGATGTGAAGTCTGTAAGCCGACCGTCGGTTCCCTGCTGGCCTCCTGCTGGAATGAGTACATCCTCAAGCCGCAGCACACGCCGCTGCAGGACAGCAACGACAACTTCCTCGCCAACATTCAGAAAGATGGTACCTATTCGGTGATCCCGCGCTCAGCTGGCGGCGAAATCACGCCGGAAGGGCTGGTCGCCGTGGGCCGTATCGCCCGTGAATTCAATCTGTACACCAAAATCACCGGCTCTCAGCGCATCGGCCTGTTTGGCGCGCAGAAAGACGACCTGCCGGAGATCTGGCGGCAGCTGATTGAAGCGGGATTCGAAACCGGCCACGCCTACGCCAAAGCGCTGCGAATGGCGAAAACCTGCGTCGGCAGCACCTGGTGCCGCTACGGCGTTGGCGACAGCGTCGGCTTCGGCGTGGAACTGGAAAACCGCTACAAAGGCATCCGCACCCCGCACAAAATGAAGTTCGGCGTCTCCGGCTGCACCCGCGAATGTGCCGAGGCTCAGGGCAAAGACGTCGGGATCATCGCCACCGAGAAAGGCTGGAACCTGTACGTGTGCGGTAATGGCGGGATGAAGCCGCGTCACGCCGATCTACTGGCCGCGGACCTCGATCGCGATACGCTCATCAAATATCTCGACCGCTTTATGATGTTCTACATCCGCACCGCCGATAAGCTGACCCGCACTGCCCCGTGGCTGGACAATATGGAAGGCGGTATCGACTATCTGCGCAGCGTCATCATCGATGACAAGCTCGGTCTGAACGACCATCTGGAAGAAGAGCTGGCTCGCCTGCGCGCCGCCTTCGCCTGCGAGTGGACCGAGACCGTCAACAACCCGGCGGCGCAGACCCGCTTCAAACACTTTATCAACAGCGACCAGCGCGACCCGAACGTTCAGGTGGTGCCGGAACGTGACCAGCACCGCCCGGCCACGCCGTATGAGCGTATCCCGGTTACTCTGGTGGAGGAAAAAGCATGAGCCAGTGGGTAAATATCTGCAGCATCGACGACATCCTGCCGGCCACCGGCGTCTGCGCCCTGCTCGGTCAGCAGCAGGTGGCGATCTTCCGTCCCTACCATGACGACAGAGTATTCGCCATCAGCAACATTGATCCGTTCTTCAACGCCAGCGTACTGTCTCGCGGGATTATCGCCGAGCATGACGGCGCGCTATGGGTCGCCAGCCCGCTGAAAAAACAGCGCTTCCGCCTGAGCGACGGCCTGTGCATGGAAGATGCCAGCCACTCTATCGCCCGCTTCGACGCCCGCGTGAAAGACGGACACGTTCAGCTTAAAGCGTAAGTCCTTCTCCCTCCCCCCGGCCACGGGGGGAGATATAAGTAACAGTTCTGACCGACAGCGCATGAGTGCGGGATATGTCGCATGTTTTGTATTACCTTTGCTGCTATTCTACGACCACTCGTTTTCTACCCCTTATTTTTATGAGGTTATTCTGTGGATCACTTACCCATATTCTGCCAGTTGCGCCAGCGCGATTGTTTACTGGTTGGCGGCGGGGATGTCGCCGAACGCAAAGCCCGTCTGCTGCTGGATGCTGGCGCTAACGTCACGGTCAATGCGCTCGACTTCACGCCCCAGTTTCAGGTGTGGGCTGATTCACAGATGCTAACTCTGGTGCAGGGGGAGTTTATCCCCTCGCTGCTGGATAACTGCTGGCTGGCCATCGCCGCTACTGATGATGAGACGGTCAACCAGCAGGTTAGCGAGGCGGCCGAAGCGCGGCGTATCTTCTGTAACGTGGTGGATGCCCCGCGCCAGGCCAGCTTTATCATGCCGTCGATAATCGATCGCTCGCCGCTGATGGTCGCCGTCTCCTCGGGCGGGACATCACCGGTTCTGGCGCGCCTGCTGCGCGAGAAACTGGAGTCAATTCTGCCCCTGCATCTCGGCCAGCTGGCCCGCTATGCCGGCCATCTGCGCGCGCGGGTTAAGCAGCAGTTTGCCACCGTAGGCGAGCGTCGCCGCTTCTGGGAGAAGCTGTTTGTTAACGACCGTCTGGCGCAGTCGCTGGCTAATGACGATCGGCAGGCAGTCGCGGATACCACTGAGCAGTTGCTGACGGAGCCGTTGGAGCATCGCGGCGAGGTGGTGCTGGTTGGCGCCGGCCCCGGTGACGCCGGGCTGCTCACGCTCAAAGGCCTGCAGCAGATCCAGCAGGCTGACGTGGTGGTCTATGATCGGCTGGTCTCCGATGACATCATGAATCTGGTGCGCCGCGATGCCGATCGGGTATTCGTCGGCAAGCGCTCAGGCTACCACTGCGTCCCGCAGGAGGAGATCAACCAGATCCTGCTGCGCGAAGCGCAAAAAGGAAGACGCGTGGTCCGGCTGAAAGGCGGCGATCCCTTTATCTTTGGCCGCGGAGGGGAAGAGCTGGAGACGCTTTGCGAGGCGGGCATCCCCTTCTCCGTTGTGCCTGGCATTACCGCCGCCTCCGGCTGCTCCGCTTATTCGGGGATCCCCTTGACCCACCGCGATTTCGCGCAGGGCGTCCGCCTGGTCACTGGCCACCTGAAAACCGGCGGCGAGCTGGACTGGGCGAACCTGGCGGTGGAGAAGCAAACCCTGGTGTTCTACATGGGTCTGAACCAGGCGCCGGCGATCCGCGAGAAGCTTATCGCTCACGGCATGGCTGAAGATATGCCCGCCGCCATCGTCGAGAACGGCACCGCTGTGACGCAAAAAGTGGTCAGCGGCACCTTAGGACAACTGGATATTCTGGCGCAGCAGATGGCCAGCCCGGCGCTGATCATCGTCGGCCGCGTGGTCGGTCTGCGGGATAAACTGAACTGGTTTTCGAACCATTAACCTTGCCTCCCATAAAGTGACAGGCATAAAAAAGGGCGGGATAGCATCCCGCCCTTTTAGCTGTTGCGTCGCTTACGGCTTGGCGACAAAGCCAATCGCTTCGTATACCGCTTTCAGGGTTTGAGAAGCCCGCGCGCTGGCCTTTTCCGCACCGTCTTTCATCACCTGATTGAGAAACGCTTCGTCGTTACGGAAACGGTGATAGCGCTCCTGCAGGTCAATCAGCATGCCCGATACCGCTTCGGCGACTTCGCCTTTCAGGTGGCCATACATTTTGCCTTCAAAATGCTGTTCCAGCTCAGGAATAGTTTTTCCGGTAACCGCGGAGAGGATATCCAGCAGGTTGGAGACGCCCGCTTTCTCTTTCAGATCGTAACGCACTACCGGCGGCTCGTCGGAGTCGGTGACCGCACGTTTAATCTTCTTGACCACCGATTTCGGATCTTCCAGCAGGCCGATGACGTTGTTGCGGTTGTCGTCGGACTTGGACATCTTTTTCGTCGGCTCCAGCAGCGACATCACGCGCGCGCCGGATTTAGGGATAAACGGCTCAGGCACTTTAAAAATATCGCCGTAGATGGCGTTAAAACGCTGGGCGATATCGCGGCTTAGCTCAAGGTGCTGTTTCTGATCTTCGCCCACCGGAACCTGGTTGGTCTGGTACAGCAGAATGTCAGCGGCCATCAGTACCGGATAATCAAACAGACCGGCGTTGATGTTCTCCGCGTAGCGCGCTGACTTGTCTTTAAACTGAGTCATGCGGCTCAGTTCGCCGAAATAGGTGTAGCAGTTCAGCGCCCAGCCTAGCTGGGCATGTTCCGGCACGTGCGACTGCACGAAGATAGTGCTTTTCTGCGGGTCGATGCCGCAGGCCAGATACAGCGCCAGGGTGTCCAGCGTCGCCTTGCGCAGCTGCTGCGGATCCTGGCGCACGGTGATGGCGTGCTGGTCCACGATGCAATAGATGCAGTGGTAATCGTCCTGCATGTTTACCCACTGACGCAGCGCACCCATATAGTTGCCAATGGTCAGTTCACCTGAGGGCT
>OGLE01001294.1_pt1 | contig 20300 bp, 18 predicted proteins | sample 1572671 | NCBI WGS metagenome assembly OGLE01 (sample SAMEA2581923, study PRJEB24529) | metagenome | biome: Human gut stool | place: China | collected 2011 | reverse complement strand
CGATTTGAAGCCCCTCAGTCGCTGCGCGACAGCTCCCCCGAGGGGGAGCAAGCGCCCGCCCGCAGCGCCGCGCTTTCGCAAAAAGCGGCGCTGCAAATGCCGGTTTCCTCTACGTCCCCTCCCGTGAAAATGGGTTTCAGGAAAGTCCGCAGACTTTCCTGAAACCCGAAATTTAAAATAATTCTTCCGCTGATGATGGCCAAAGCGCACGCGGCGGCCATTTCCGATCAAAAACGCCTATCTTTTCAACAAGGAGCACAAAACAAGTGGAAAACATTTCGCCTGCCCTCTTGGAGTGGTTTTACAAGAACCGCCGCAGCCTGCCCTTCCGGGAGGACCCCACCCCCTACCATGTGTGGCTCAGCGAGGTGATGCTGCAGCAGACCCGGGTGTCGGCGGTGCTGCCGTATTACTACCGCTTTCTGGAGGAGCTGCCGGATATCCCTGCGCTTGCCGCCTGCGAGGAGGAAAAGCTGCATAAGCTGTGGGAGGGGCTGGGCTATTACAGCCGGGTGCGCAACCTGCAAAAGGCTGCAAAGCTCGTCTGTGCGCAGTACGGCGGGCAGCTGCCCGCAGACTACGCCGCTCTGCGGGCGCTGCCCGGCATCGGGGAGTACACCGCCGGGGCCATCGCGTCCATCAGCTTCGGCCTGCCCGTGCCCGCTGTGGACGGCAATGTGCTGCGGGTGTTTTCCCGCCTGTATAATGACCCCGGAGTTATTACAGAACCGACGGTAAAAAAGGCCTTTACCGCCCGGGTCATGGAGCATCAGCCGCCGGAAAAGGCCGGGGATTACAATCAGGCGCTGATGGAGCTGGGCGCGCTGGTCTGTGTGCCCAACGGCACACCTTTGTGCGGGCAGTGCCCGCTGGCAGAAGTCTGCCTTGCCCGGGCGGCGGGCACCACCGCCCAGCTGCCCCAAAAGGCAAAGCCAAAGCCCCGCAAGATTGTGCCGGTAACGCTGGCGCTTGTGGAAAGCCCGGCGGGCTTTCTGGTGCAGCAGCGGCCGGAAAAAGGCCTGCTGGCCGGGCTGTGGCAGCCGGTCTTGTGGGAGGGCGAGCATCTTTTGCAGGCCGAGGTGATGGCGCGGCTTGCGGCACTGGGGCTGGACACCGGCACGGCAGCTCCCGCCGCCCTGCCCGCCGCAAAGCACATCTTTACCCACATCGAGTGGCTCATGTCCGGGGTACAGCTGCACGTTCCGGTGCAGAGTGCCCCGGCGGGCTATGTCTGGGCAAGCCGGGAGCAGCTGCGCACCACCTACGCCCTGCCCGGGGCGTTCCGGGCGTATAAGCCGCTGCTGCTGTGATATTGGCAATTTGCTGTAATGAACCGCGCCAAAACCGGCACACTGCCCAAACTGTGCCCCGCAGCACCTTCGGGGCGTGAAAATTAGGGTGCAACGGTTGTAATTTTGGGCGGGAGCGGGTATAATAAAAGCTACAAAGCGGCGCTGATCGCCGTTTGCATCAAGATCCTTTTGCGGGACGCCCGCTGGAAAAATCAAGCTGAAACAACGTTTCAACTGCAAAAAGGAGTGTACTGAATCTATGAAAAAATCTTGCTTGGTCGCTGTGATCGCTGTTCTGGCTGCTGTGGCTGGTGCGCTGGCTGCTGTGGCACTTTACCTGAACCGCCGCGAGAAGGAACTGGACGAATACGAGCGCCTGCTGTTCGGCGAGGATGACGCAGAAACCGTAGAGCCGGAGGAAGCTGCTGCCGAGGACGAGACCGAGGCAGAATGATCCTGAAATACCGGAAACTACCGGGAAGATGAGCACATCGGGGCGCACGGAGCAGTCTGTCTGAACGGACTGCATCGGTGCGCCCTTTTTGTACATAAGGAGAAGGAACATGAAGCGTTTTTTGCTCTGGATCATCAGTGTGGCGCTGGGTGTGGTGGTGCTGCTGGCGGCTGTGATGGGGGTAAGCTATGCCTTTACCACCGAGGGCGGCTGTCCGGACGGTGCGGCACAGTTCGGCGGGCAGGCGCTGGAAGCCAACGGCTCCTGCTGGCAGGTGCCGCTGCTGGGCGGTCAGCTGGATAAGGTGTTCGCCAGCCCCGCCACCCTGAGTGTGCAGAAGCTGGGTGTGCTGTACACCGCTCACCCGGAACTTTCTTTGCCGGAGTGGACCTGCTACACCGACCTGACCATCCAGAATGCGGCGGGGGATGTGCTGTTTGCGGGCAGCGCGGGGGAGTACCAGAACTTCCTCTTCCCTGCGAACGGCGAGTATAAGGCGGAGCTGACCGCGTGGCGCGTGCCCAAGGGCGGGGTCATCACCCAGTTCGAGGGCGGCAGCACCGGCCAGCTGCGCAAAAATCTGGGGCTGGAGCGCCCCGCAAAGCCCACCGGCTGGTACCGGTACAGCTTCCGGTTCACCCTGCAGGCCAGCGCGGAGGTGGAGCTTTCCGCCGAGCGGGTGGAGCAGGGCGGCACGGTAGGCGTGCGCATCTCCGGTATGACCGGGGACGCAGTGCCCACCATCGAGACCGACCTTGGCAGCGTGCAGTGCGTGCGCGCCGCCGAGGGCTGGCGCGCCTATATCCCGGCAGCCTATAACGCCTCCTCCGGCGGGCACGAGGTACACATTACGGTGAACGGCGAGACCATCACCCGCACCCTGACCGTGCTGCCGAAGGACTTTGGCACGGTGGAGGTGGAGGCCGAAGCACCCGCTGCGGACAGCGCCAACGCGCAGTTCCGCAGTGCCATCTGGCCGCTGTACGAGGCTGCCGCCACCGCCAAGCAGTGGCAGGGCGGCTTTGTGCCCCCGGCTGAGGATTCCATGACCTTAGTGGACTACGGACAAATTAAAGTAACGAACGGCCAGCAGGGCAGCCGCTCCAACTCCACAAAGCTGTACACCATCCCGGGCGCGCCCTGCCGCGCCGCAGCCAACGGCACGGTGGTGTTTGCGGGCAATCTGGCGCTTACCGGCAATACGGTGGTCATCGACCACGGCTGCGGGCTGCGCAGCTATCTGTACGGCTTGCAGGAGCTTTCGGTCAGCAAGGGCCAGACCGTGGAAAAGGGGCAGGCTGTGGGCGCGCTGGGCGAAGAGCTGACCATGGACTTCAAGCTGGGCAGCAGAAGCGTGAACCCCCGGCTGCTGTTCCAGACCTCCGGCGGCTTGTTCTGGAAGGAAAACGGCTGAGCCGTAACATATAGGAGGAATTGCATTGAAAAAGAGGATCATTGCATGGGCGGTGCTGCTCTCGGTATGCGCAGCAGCCCTTGGGCTGTGGTGCAGCGCTGCCGCCGGCAAAGCTGCCCGCACCCTGCCCTGTGAAGAGGAGGGGCTTATCCTCTCCATCACCACCTTTGACGGCAAGAGCGAATCCAAGCCCTTCCTCAAGTGTTTCGGGCATACATGGATCGGGCTGGACAACCGCACCGGGCACACGGTCTACCTGAAGGACCGCGCCATTCCGGACGGGGAGATGGTCACCTTCTCGGTCTGGGCGGTGTCGGGACTTTCGGGGCTGCTGTTCGATCTGGAACCGTGCTATATCGCCCATTACGGACGCTACACCGGCAGACTGTCTCTGAGCACCAATATCAGGGAGGAGCAGCTGAAGGTCATTGAGGACTACATGGAACAGCACGATAAATGGACGGTGGACAAAAATTGCAGCTACTGGTCGATCCATCTGTGGAACGAGGTGGTGGGCGAGGATGCTGCGTTGAAGATCCGGGGCTTTGTCTGCACGCCCGAAAAAATTGAACAGGCCTTCAGCGCCTTCGACTGCGTGGAGGTGGACAAGGACTTCTCCCGTGCAGGGGGCATCTACTGCTACAAGGACGGAGAGAGGACGGAGCTGCAATTATGTTCGTAAAATTCATCACAAGCAAGCTGCTGCGGGTCATCGTGTGCGCAGCGGCAGGGCTGTACGGCCTGTACAACGCCATCTCCTGCTTTGTCACCCTGTACAAAGCAGGGCATCAGCCCTACCTGATGGCCGGTGCGGTTCGATTTTCAGGGCTATTACATGATGGCCGCCATGCACGTTGGCATCTGCCTGCTTTTGGGGGTGCTGGTATGGCTCTTCCTCAAAGGAACGAAAAAACTGCGGGAAAAGACCGCAGTCCGGTAAATTTGCAGATTTTTTGTAACGTTTTTCCTCTTTGTGCGTTATTGGGGTGAAAGGGCACACGAAAGCCCGCAAAGGAGAAAATGACCATGAAGCTGGAATGTGACGTGATCCGCGACTTACTGCCCCTGTACGCCGAAAAGCTTGCCAGCCCCGCCAGCAGTGCGCTGGTGGAGCAGCACCTTGCAGAGTGCGAAGCCTGCCGTGCAGAGCTGGAACAGATGGAAAAGCCGGTGCCGGTGCAGCCGGAGCCCCAGCCGGATGCACCGCTGCGGAGCATCCGAAAGACCTTACAGAAAAAGAGCATCCGCATAGCGGCGGCAGCGGTTCTGGCAGTGCTGTGCGCTTTTGGGCTGGTGTTCTGGATGGGCGGTGCAAAAACACCGGTAACGGCAGAACAGGCGCAGATCTGGACTTACAACAAAAAGGAAAACGAAGCGAACCTCTGTGTGCTGGAAGTGCAGGGCGAAAATGTCTGGCTGGAACTGGAAGGCTCTTTTAACTGGGGCAAACCATCCGTTACCGTCCGGGCGGTGCGCTATACCTTCCCGCACATCCATGCTGCGCTGGAAGGGCTGCTGGGCACATCGGCTTCCGATACCAGCATCACAGTCTCCGGCACACAGCTGCTGACGGTGCAATGCGCCGACGAGACCCGCTATTACAGGGACGGTCAGCAGGTGGAGCGGTTCATCCTGAAAAAAGAGGATGGAACGCAGACCTATGTTTACGAACCCGAGGATGTAGTCACACAGGAACAAGGCGTGTTTGAGAAGGGCTGATTATGGACATTGAAACCATCTACCGGCTCTACTTCCGGGACGTCTGCCTGTTTTTGCAGGGGCTTACCCGCAGCGAGACGTTGGCGGAGGAGCTGACGCAGGAGACCTTTTTCCGGGCGCTGGACGGCCTGAAAGACTATGACGGCAAGCAGGATGTGCGGGCGTGGCTGTTCACCGTAGCGCGCAACGCCTACTACGACCACTGCCGCCGCGCAAAGCACGCCGCCCCGCTGGAAGATGCCGAAACAAAAGCCGCCGACAGCCCGGATATCGCGCAGCTGCTGGTGGACAAGGATGCCGCCTTTACGGTGCACCAGTGTCTGCACGCGCTGGAAGAACCCTACAAGGAGGTTTTCAGCCTGCGGGTGTTTGGCGAACTGCCCTTTGACCGCATCGGGGCTATTTTTGGTCACAATGCCGCATGGGCGCGGGTGACCTATTACCGCGCCAAGACCCGCCTCCAGACCATGCTGGAACAGCGGAAATGATTGGGAATGCGCACCGCGCGGAACCCTCTCAGTCACGCCTTACGGCGTGCCAGCTCCCCCCAAAGGGGGAGCTTTTTTGTGTGGCGGCAAGGTTTGCCTGTCCGGGAGTTACCCCTTCTGTGAAAAAAAGTGGCTCAGAAACGCCCGCAGGCGTTTCTGAGCCACAAATTATAATAATATTTTTTCCGCGGTTCAGGCCTTCTCAGAGGGCTTGCTCAGGTCTACACTGCGGATGATCTTGCGCACCGGCAGGATGCTCTTGGCGTTCATGGACAGCTCGTCCACGCCCATGCGCAGGAAGGTCTCAGTCAGGGCGGTGTCGGCACCCAGCTCGCCGCAGATGCCCACCCAGATGCCGTGGCGGTGACCGGCTTCAATGGTCATCTTGATGGCGCGCAGCACAGCGGGGTGATGGGGGTTGAAGAAGGGCTCCAGCTTTGCGTTCTGGCGGTCCAGTGCACAGGTGTACTGGGTCAGGTCGTTGGTGCCGATGGAGAAGAAGTCGCACTCGGCGGCCAGCTCGTCCGCGATGAGCACGGCGGCGGGGGTCTCGATCATGGTGCCTACTTCAATGTTCTGCCCCATCTTCACGCCCTCGGCGGTCAGCTCGGCGCGGCACTCTTCCAGAACAGCCTTGGCGTCCTGCAGCTCCCGCAGGCTGGTGATCATGGGGAACATGATACTCATGTTGCCGTAGGCGGAAGCCCGCAGCAGCGCGCGCAGCTGGGTCTTGAAGAAGTCCTTGCGGGTCAGGCAGATGCGGATGGCGCGGTAGCCCAGTGCGGGGTTATCCTCGTGGTCCAGTTTCATGTAATCCACGGTCTTGTCTGCGCCGATATCACAGGTGCGCACCACCACCTTGCGGGGTGCAAGGCTTTCCAACACCTGCTTGTAAGCCTCGAACTGGTAGTCTTCGGTGGGGAAGTCCTTGCAGTTCAGGTAGACGAACTCGGTGCGGAACAGACCCACGCCGCCGGCGTCGTTCTGCTGCACAGCGCCCACGTCGCCCATGCCGCCGATGTTGGCAAACACGTTGATGGTCTTGCCGTCCAGCGTGGTGTTGGGCTTGCCCTTCAGCTCCTGCAACAGGGCCTGCTTTTTCTGATCTTCCTGCTGGCGCTTTTTCAGGCTCTTGAGCAGGTCGGGGGTGGGGTCCACATACACACAGGCGTTGTAGCCGTCCACCACAGCCATCTTGCCGTCCCAGTCGTCCTGAATGTCCTTGCACTGGATCAGGGCGGGGATGTTCATGCTGCGTGCCAGAATGGCGGTGTGGCTGTTGGAGCTGCCCTCGCGGGTGATGAAGCCCAGCAGCAGGCTTTTATCCATGCGCACGGTCTCGGAGGGAGCCAGATCCTCGGCTACCAGAATGCTGGGCTCGGTGCCCTGCAGGGAAGCGTTGTCCACGCCCTGCAAAATGTCCAGCATGGCCTGCGCAATGTCCAGCACATCGGCGCTGCGGGCCTGCAGATACGGGTCGTCCATGGCAGAGAACACCGCAGCCTGATTGTTGCCGGCGGTCTTGACGGCGTACTCGGCGCACATCTTCTGCCCGTTGATGATCTCCTTGATGGCGTCCACAAAGTCGTCATCATCCAGCATCATGGCGTGGATGTTGAACACCTCGGCGATGTCCTCGCCGGCTTCTGCCAGTGCCTTTTCGTACAGGGCGGTCTGCTGCTCAATGGCCTTCTGGCGGGCAGCTTCAAAACGCTCCAGTTCTGCGGCAGTATCTGCCACAGGGGCGGTGGAAATAGCGGTATCTTTTTTCTTGTAGATCTTCAGCTTGCCAATGGCGATGCCATTGAGTACGCTTTTGCCGGTGCCTACCTGCATAGCACGTTCTCCTTCCACTTACAGCCGGGCGTGCAGCGCCCGGCGTTTTGTTAAAAAAAGCCCCCGCAGTTTTCCCGCGAGGGCTCGGCTTTCAAGCCGCGGCTCAGACGTTCTCGCTCAGGAACTTCTGGATTGCTTCTGCGGCTGCTTCTTCATCATCACCTTCGACCTTGATGGTCACGGTCTCGCCCTGCTTGACGCCCATGCCCATCAGAGCCATCAGCTTGCGCATATCGCAGCTCTTGCCGTCCTTCTCGAGGGTGGCGGTGCTTGCAAAGCCCTTCACGGTCTTGACCAGCAGGCCGGCGGGACGGGCATGGATGCCGCAGGCATCCTTAACAGTGTACTGAAATTCCTTCATAATCATTTTCTCCTTACTTGATCCCTCTGCCCGGGCTGCACATTCAGCCCCGGAACATGGCTTTGCCAACAGGGATTGGTATACTATTATTATAAACCCGTACCGTTTTTTTTGCATCGTTTCATATTGCCGATTTTTACAAGAATTTTTTGTTATATTTGAACATACGGATGCTACAAAAATCCGTGCCTTGTCTAATTTTTGTCGAATCGTTTGTAAAAACTAGGCAGTTTGTGCAACTGCCGGACAAGAGCTTAAAAAAGGTCGTTTTTTCCCCGAATGCCGTCCCTATTCCACGGGGTACCCTTCTGCGTCCAGCGGCAGCTCGGTGTAGGGGGCTGCCTGCGGGGCGGCTTCGGGCTCTGCCTCCGGTTCGCCGGAGGTCTGCTGTGCGGTGCTGTCGGTCAGCTGCTCGTCGTGCCGCTCGCCCCAGTCGCCGCTGTAATCCTCGCCGGAAGTTTGTTTTGCCAGTTCGTTCTGAGCGTCCTGCAGTCCCAGCACCGTGCCGGAGGGCTTTTCCAGCAGATACGCGCCCACAGCTTTCTTTTTGTACACCAGCAGCACCCCGTAGCGGCTGGTCTCGCCGTTGCTTGCCGCCGGGAGCAGCGCCGACCATTTTTCCACCGTCTTGCCCTTGTAGCGGGCAAGATCCATGCCGCTCTGCTGCACCACGCCGTTGAAGGCGGAAAAGCTGTCGTCCCACCTGCGGGGGATCTTGACCTTATCCGCCGTGATGGACGCGCCGTCCACCTCCAGCCCGTAGCCGGTAAACCATGTCTGGATGTCCTGCGCACTCTCGATACGGTTCACCGGGGCAGCCACCGCCACCGTCCGGGTACTGATGAACCGCCCCAGCATGGCGCTGAACACCACCAGCGCGCAGCACGCCGCCCCTGCTCCCAGTTTTTTCAGGCTCGTCTTGCTCAGTGTTACCACAAACATATCCCCATGCCTCCCCGCCATTTGCGCTTGCATACTCTGCCACCAGCTTATGCACAAAAACAGGACAGTATGATAAAAACACCCCGGTCAGGGCTTGCGCCGCTGACCGGGGTGTTTAGTCTCTTTTACCCGATGTAGCTGATATTGGCGTCCAGCTCGCCGCTGTAGCCGTTGATGCGGGCCTTCTCGGTGCCCTGCCACAGGTCACAGCCGATGGGGCTGGAGGAGACGCCGTAGTGGGCGTTCCAGATGGTGTAGCGGCTGCGCAGGGTGTTGTAATCCACCCGCTTGCGGTACCATGTGGTGGAAGCGTACACGCCGGGCTTGTAGCCCAGCTCCTTCACCCGCTCGCAGAAGGCGATGGCGCACTTGGTGCGGTCCTCGACGCCCAGACCGTCGGCGCGGCCGGTGCCGTGCGGGGCGGTGGAGGCCTCGGTGTCATAGAAGATGGGGTAGTCCAGCATCCGGCCGTTCAGCGCCCAGTTGCAGCCATCGGCCTCCTCCTGCGCCTCGGCCTCGTTCACGGCCTGCGTAAAGAAATACACGCCCACCTTCAACCCCGCGTTGCGGGCGTTGGTGAAGTGCTCCTCGAACATGGGGTCCTTGACCAGGTTTCCCGCAGCGCCGTAGCCCCGGTAGCCGATGCGGATGATGACGAAGCTCACGCCGGATTTTTTGATCTTGTTCCAGTCCAGCCCGGACTGATACTTGGACACGTCGATGCCAAAAGTTACATTGTCCTGCTTTACGCCGTTGGCATCGAAATAATACAGCTTGCCGTCAATGGAGCGCAGACCGGTGACCTTTTTGTTGGTGTCCTGCGCATAGTAGTAGGTCTTGCCGTTCTCGGTGCGCCAGCCGGAGTAGGCCGGAGCCGGTTCCTCTTCCTTATCCTTGCTGCCGAACAGCCAGTTGAACAGCCACCGGAAAAAGCCGTTTTCGTCAGTCAGGTCGATGCACTGCGCCTCGGCATCTTCCAGCGCGCCGGAATCCAGCGCCTGCTGGATCTGCTCCGGGGTCAACAGTACGCTGCCCTCCGGGGTGTGCTGGGCGGCGGTATCATTCTGTGCGGTGCCGTCCGCTGCGGGAGCCTGCGGGTCCTGTGCGGCCAGCTCCGGGGTCTCTTCCAGCAGCATGGCAGGGGAGTTCTCCTCTTCCAGCGCGGCGTCCCCGGCGGGCTGTGCCGGCGTTTCCGGCGTTTCCGGTGCTGCGGCAGCTTCTTCCGGTTCAGCCGATTCTGCTTCGGCGGTTTCCGGTTTTTCTACCTGTTCCGGGGCAGAGGCAGCCTGCTGCAGCTGCGCGGTGCTTTCCGCTGTCTGCTCCGGGGCAGTCGCCGTGCTCTCCGCCGCCGGGGCAGGGTCAGCCGGAGCAGTCTGCTGCGGTGCTTCGGCGGTGATGTGGGGCACGACCGCGCCCACGGTCAAAGTTTCCGGCTGTGCAGACAGCAGGGTCGCTGCCCCTGCGCCGCCCACAGCCAGAACCAGCGCCATGGTCAGCGCTGCAATGGCTGTCACCGCCTTGCGGCGGGCTGTGCCGGATCGGTCAAATCGCTTTTTCATCTGTCGTCTCTGCCTCCGAATCTCCCGGTGGTGCAGCGCTGTGCTGCACCGGGTCTTTGCCCCTTGCCCGGGGCGGGCCCGCTTTTATTCCACGCCGCCCATGGGTTCAGGATAAAAAGGACGGCGGATGATAACTTTACGCTTCCTCTAGTATACACCCGCACGCGGGGAGCCGTCAACGGCACAGCGGGCTTCTACACAAATTCTCCACCGGGGCAGTGTGTCGGGAAAAGTTCCAAATGGAATACGTTCCGGCAGGGCAGAACATTGCACAAAGCCGAAATTTCACAATTTTTCCAGCAACCTCTTGCTGTCTTGACAGGTGTATGGTATGATACAGAACATACGTTCGGAACCTTAACGATCTGTTTTGGATAGAAAGGCAAGTTTTATGTCGAAGCTGAAAGAATTTTTGGTGCGGAAGGATATCGTCATCTCTCCGCAGCGTTACCTCATTGACGCGCTGGGCGCAATGGCACAGGGCCTGTTCGCCAGCCTGCTCATCGGCACCATCATCAAGACGGTGGGTCAGCAGACCGGTCTTGCACTGCTGGTGGATCTGGGCGGCTACGCCACGGCCATGAGCGGCCCCGCCATGGCCTGCGCCATCGGCTGGGCACTGCATTGCCCGCCGCTGGTGCTGTTCAGCCTGATCACCGTGGGCTACTCGGCCAACGCACTGGGCAGTGCAGGCGGCCCGCTGGCCGTGCTTATCATTGCCATCGTGGCAGCAGAGCTGGGCAAGGCCGTGAGCAAGGAGACCAAGGTGGATATCCTTGTCACCCCGCTGGTGACCATCTTTGCGGGCGTCGGGCTTTCCATGCTCATCGCCGCCCCCATCGGCGCAGCCGCAAGTCAGGTGGGCACCCTGATCATGTGGGCCACCGAGCAGGCTCCGCTGGTCATGGGCATTCTGGTGTCGGTCATCGTGGGTGTGGCACTGACCCTGCCCATCTCCTCCGCTGCTATCTGCGCCGCACTGGGTCTGACTGGCCTTGCAGGCGGTGCTGCCGTGGCGGGCTGCTGCGCCCAGATGGTGGGCTTTGCCGTGATGAGCTACAAGGAGAACGGTGTAGGCGGCCTTGTCAGTCAGGGTCTGGGCACCAGTATGCTGCAGATGGGCAACATCATCAAGAACCCCCGCATCTGGATCGCCCCCACGCTGGCCAGTGCCATCACCGGCCCGCTGGCTACCTGCCTGTTCCACTTTGAGATGAACGGCGCGGCTGTCTCCTCCGGCATGGGCACCTGTGGTCTGGTGGGTCAGATCGGCGTCTACACCGGCTGGGTCAGCGATATTGCCGCCGGTACCAAGGCTGCCATCACCCCCATGGACTGGGCTGCCATGGCGCTGCTGTGCTTTGTGCTGCCCGCCGTGCTCAGCGTGGTGTTCTGCGAGGTGGAGCGCAAGCTGGGCTGGATCAAAGAGGGCGATCTGAAGCTGAACTAAATAGTTATAGTTAAACCACCGGAGCGTCTGCGGATGCTCCGGTGGTTTTGTTTGCAGGGGGGACGAACCCTCTCAGTCTCGCATACGCTCGACAGCTCCCCCGAGGGGGGAGCTTTTTGCATCTGCCGCTTTGCGGCGTAAAACCTCCCCCTTTCGGGGGAGGTGGCATCGCGCAGCGATGACGGAGAGGGTTTACTCCCCCAAAACCCCATGAAAAAATACACTCAAATTGCATAAAATACGCATATATTTAAAAATATTTGCATAAAGATACAGATTGAACCAAAAGAAAAGCGAAACAGGTGCTATGTTTGGCAGTTTTTAGCATTGACGGAAAACCCGCGCTGCGTATAATAAAAGCATCAACCGCAAACGAAAGACAGAGGATGCGAAGGGAAATGCGCATCAGAGAACAAAAGTGTATTTTTATTAAAAGGAGCGCGTTTATCATGAAAAAGGAAAACATCAAAAAAGTCGTGCTGGCTTACTCCGGCGGTCTGGATACCTCCATCATCATTCCCTGGCTGAAGGAAAACTACAACAACTGCGAGGTCGTTGCTGTTTCCGGTGACGTGGGTCAGGGCACCGAGCTGGACGGTCTGGAAGAAAAGGCCAAGGCTACCGGCGCATCCAAGCTGTATGTGCTGGACCTGAAGAAGGACTTTGTGGAGAACTACATCTTCCCCACCCTGAAGTTCGGCGCTAAGTACGAGGACTACCTGCTGGGCACCAGCTTTGCACGTCCGTGCATCGCCAAGGCACTGGCGGATATCGCCATCAAGGAGGGTGCAGATGCCATCTGCCACGGCTGCACCGGCAAGGGCAACGATCAGGTGCGTTTTGAGCTGACCCTCAAGGCACTGTGCCCGGATATGGCCATCATCGCTCCGTGGCGTGAGTGGGACATCAAGAGCCGTGACGAGGAGATCGACTACGCCGAGGCGCACCACATCCCCCTGAAGATCAACCGCGAGACCAACTACTCCAAGGACAAGAACCTGTGGCATCTGAGCCACGAGGGTCTGGATCTGGAGAACCCCGCCAACGAGCCCCAGTACAATAAGCCCGGCTTCCTGGAGCTGGGTGTCAGCCCCGAGCAGGCACCCGATGTTCCCACCTATGTGACCATCCACTTTGAAAAGGGTGTTCCCACCGCCGTGGACGGCAAGGAGATGGGCGCTGTGGAGCTGGTGGAGTACCTGAATAAGCTGGGCGGCGCAAACGGCATTGGTCTGCTGGACATCGTGGAGAACCGTCTGGTGGGCATGAAGAGCCGCGGCGTGTACGAGACTCCCGGCGGTGCCATCCTGTACAAGGCCATCGACGTGCTGGAGACCATCACGCTGGACAAGGAAAGCTCTCACTTCAAGGCACAGCTGGCACAGAAGTACGCCGACATCGTGTACAACGGCCAGTGGTTCACCCCGCTGCGCGAGGCACTGGATGCCTTTGCCAATAGTCTGGAAAAGACTGTGACCGGTGATGTGAAGCTGAAGCTCTACAAGGGCAACATGATCAACGCCGGCGTCACCTCTCCGTACACCCTGTACGACGAGCAGACCGCTTCCTTCGGTGAGGACGAGGACTACAATCAGGCCGATGCCGCAGGCTTCATCAACCTGTTCGGTCTGTCCATCAAGGAGCGCGCAAAGCTGTCCAAGAACTGGCCGGAGGTCAAGTAATCGCAACATTTTCGACTGCGTGTGTTTTCACACTTTCACACGCGGGTTCTCACACCGGCATCGTTGCCGGCGGCACCGCCGCAGGAGCGTTTTCCCCTGCGGCGGCTTTGCCGTTTTTATAAGGAGTTTATATTATGGCAGAACAACTCTGGAAGGGTCGGTTTTCCAAGGCAGTGGACAGCCGCGTCAACGACTTCAACTCCTCCATCCGCTTCGACCAGCGGATGATCGCGCAGGATATGCGCGGCAGCGGCGTCCATGCCGCTATGCTGGCACGGCAGGGCATCATCTCGGAGCAGGACTGTGCGGATATCCTCAGCGGCCTGGCTTCCATCGCGGACGACCTGTCCAGCGGTGCGCTGACTATTGACCCCGCCGCCGAGGACGTGCACACCTTTGTGGAGCAGACCCTGACCGCCCGTATCGGGGATGCGGGCAAGCGGCTGCACACCGGCCGCAGCCGCAACGATCAGGTGGCGCTGGATATCCGCCTGACTTTGCGGGATTACAGCAAGACTTTGCAGGCCTACATCGTGGAGCTGGTGCGGGTGCTGTGCAAAAAGGCGGCGGAGAACACCGCCTCCGTCATGCCCGGCTACACCCATCTGCAGCGCGCCCAGCCCATCACCTTCGGCCACGCGCTGATGGCCTACGCTTCCATGCTGCTGCGCGACCTCGACCGCTTTGCGGACGCCACCGCCCGCATGGACAGCCAGTGCCCGCTGGGCTCTGGCGCACTGGCAGGCACTACCTACCCGCTGGACCGGGATTTCACCGCCGAAAAGCTGGGCTTCGCCGCCCCCTGCGCCAACAGTCTGGACGGCGTGTCCGACCGTGATTTCTGCATCGAGCTGGCAAGCGCCATCTCCATCTGCATGATGCACCTGTCCCGCCTTTCGGAGGAGATCATCCTGTGGTGCAGCTGGGAGTTCAAGTTCATTGAACTGGACGATGCCTTTACCACCGGCTCGTCCATTATGCCCCAGAAGAAGAACCCGGATGTCACGGAGCTGATCCGCGGCAAGACCGGCCGGGTGTACGGCGACCTGAACACCCTGCTGGTGATGATGAAGGGTCTGCCGCTGGCCTACAACAAGGATATGCAGGAGGACAAGGAAGCCATCTTTGATGCAGTGGATACCTTGGAACTCTGCCTCAAGACCATCACCCCCATGCTGGATACCATGAAGACCCTGCCCGCCAATATGCGCCGCGCCGCCGCAAAGGGCTTTATCAACGCCACCGACTGCGCCGACTACCTGACCAAGAAGGGGATGCCCTTCCGGGATGCCTACAAGCTGACCGGCTGCATGGTGTCGGACTGCATTGCCGCCGACAAAACGCTGGAGGAGCTGACCCTGACCCAGTTCCAGAGTTACAGCCCGCTGTTCGGGGCCGATATCTATGATGCCATCGACCTTGTGCATTGCTGCGAGGGACGCACCAGCTACGGCGGCCCCAGCGCCGCCAGCGTAGAAAAGCAGATCGCGCTGGCAACGGCACGGCTGGACGCATGGGAGGAGGAAAACGCATGAAGGTAAAGGTATTTATTGATGGCTCTTCCGGCACCACCGGCCTGCGCATCGCCGACCGTCTGGCCGCCCGCCCGGAGATCGAGCTGCTGTCCATCTCTGCCGAAGGGCGCAAGGACGTGCACGAGCGGGCAAAGGTCATCAATTCTGCCGACCTTGCCTTCCTCTGCCTGCCGGATGCGGCTTCTAAAGAAGTCATGCCCCTGCTGCGCCCGGACGTGAAGGTGCTGGACACCTCCACCGCCTTCCGCACCGACGCCGCATGGGACTACGGCTTCCCGGAGCTGAAGGGACAGAAGGCAAAAATTCAGAACTCTTACCGCGTGGCAGTGCCCGGCTGCTATGCCAGCGGCTTTATCAGCATTGCCCGCCCGCTGGTGGAGCTGGGGCTGGTGCCGCAAAGCTATCCCTTCAGCTGCACCGGCATCTCCGGCTACTCCGGCGGCGGCAAAAAGATGATCGCGGACTACGAAAGCCCCGACCGCCCGGCGCACAGCAAGCTGGATGCGCCCAAGAGCTACGGCCTGAGCCTTGGCCATAAGCACCTGCCGGAGATGCAGAAAATCAGCGGCCTTGCGCACACGCCGATGTTCGTGCCGGTGGTGTGCGACTACTACTGCGGGATGCAGGTGCTGGTGCCGCTGGATCTTACCCTTGCGGGCACTACCGCCGAGGCAGTGGCTGCCGCCCTTGCGGATTACTACAAGGACGCCGCCACCGTGAAGGTGCACGGCCTGAACGAGCCGCTGCAGGAAAACGGCCTGTACTCCAACGCCATGGCGGGTACCGACCGCATGGAACTGTACCTGACCGTGAACGCCGCCGGAGACCAGATGATGCTGGTCTCGCTGTTTGATAATCTGGGCAAAGGCTCCTCCGGTGCCGCCGTCCAGTGCATGAACCTGATGCTGGGTCTGGAAGAGACCAAGGGCTTGGAATAAACTTGTTTTTCTTTGTGGGAAAGGAAAATCGTTATGCAGTATAAGGAAGTTGCGGGCGGCATCTGCGCGCCCAAGGGCTTTGCCGCCGCCGGTGTCCATTGCGGCATCCGGGCAAATCACAGCGAAAAATACGATCTGGCGCTCATCAAGGCCGAGGTGCGCTGCGCTGCTGCGGGCGTGTACACCACCAACAAGGTCTGCGGTGCGCCCATCAAGGTGGACCGCGCCCATCTGGCCGATGGCTACGCACAGGCCATTGTGGTAAACAGCGGCAACGCCAACACCTGCGCCGCCAACGGCGTGGCGCTGGCAGAGGAGTGCTGTGCACTGGTGGGCAAGGCACTGAACATGGACGAAAAGGACGTTCTGCCCGCCTCCACCGGCGTCATTGGTCAGCCCATGGTCATCGACCCCTTTGCCTGGGGCATCCCGGCGGCAGCGGAAAAGCTGGCTGCCACCGCGCAGGGCAGCACGGACGCCGCCACCGCCATCATGACCACCGACACCCATAAAAAAGAATACGCCATCCAGTTCGAGCTGGGCGGCAAGGTGTGCACCGTGGGTGCCATCGGTAAGGGCAGCGGCATGATCGCCCCCAACATGGCCACCATGCTGGCGTTCTATACCACCGATGCCGCCGTCTCGCCCGCGCTGCTGGAAAAGGCGCTCAAGACGGTAGTGCCCGGCACCTATAACCAGATGAGCGTGGATCTGGATACCTCCACCAACGATACTCTGATCATCATGGCGTCCGGTCTGGCGGGCAACCCGGAGATCTGTGAGGAGAACGCGGATTACGCCGCCTTTGTGGCAGCGCTGACCGCCATTGCAGAGCACATGTGCGCCGAGCACGCCGGAGACGGCGAGGGTGCTACCCACCTGATTACCTGCGAAGTGACCCATGCGCCCGACCTGAAAACCGCCCGCGCCGTCAGCCGCAGCGTGGTCTGCTCCAACCTGTTCAAGGCGGCGGTCTTTGGCCGCGATGCCAACTGGGGACGCATCCTGTGTGCCATCGGCTACACCCCCGGCGATTTCTCCATTGATAAGGTCTGCGTCTGGCTCTCCAGCAAGGCGGGCGAGGTGTATGTGTGCGAGAACGCAGCCTACCATCCGTACAGCGAGGACGAAGCCGCCAAGGTGCTGGCAGAGCACGATATTCTGGTCAAGGTGGATATGGGCACCGGCGAGGCAAGCGCCAAGGCGTGGGGCTGTGACCTGACCTACGACTATGTGAAGATCAACGGCGATTACAGAACCTGACAGGAGCGCGGAACAGATGAAAAACGAAGAAATGGCGCGGCTTTTTTCGGAGGCCACCCCTTATATCCAGAAATACCATGGCAGAACCATGGTCATCAAATACGGCGGCAACGCCATGATCAACGAGACGCTGAAAAACGCCGTGATGAACGACCTTGTCACCCTGACGCTGCTGGGCGTGCGGGTGGTGCTGGTGCACGGCGGCGGCCCCGCCATCAACGAGATGCTGAAAAAGGTGGGCGTGGAAAGCCACTTTGCAAATGGTCTGCGGGTGACGGACGATGCCACCATGGAGATCGTGCAGCAGGTGCTGGCCGGTAAGGTGAACAAGGATCTTGTGGCAAAGCTGCGCGGGCGCGGCGTGGGTCTGTGCGGCATGGACGGACAGATGCTCCGCTGCACCGAGCTGGACCCGCAGCTGGGGCATGTGGGCGAGATCGTCCATGTGGACGCCACCCTGATCGAAAGCCTGCTGGACGGCGGCTTTATCCCGGTGATCGCCACCGTGGGCATGGATGACCTCGGGCAGGCGTATAACGTCAACGCGGACACCGCCGCTGCCCAGATCGCCATTGCCCTCAAGGCCGAAAAGCTGGTGTCCATGACCGATATCGCGGGTCTGCTGCGGGATAAGGAGGACGAGACCACCCTCATCCCCGAGGTGGAGGTGACCGAGATCGAGGGCTACAAGTCCGCCGGTATCATTGCGGGCGGCATGATCCCCAAGATCGGCGGCATGGCGGATGCCATCTATCAGGGCGTGCACGAGGCGGTCATCATTGATGGCCGCGTGCCGCACTCCATCCTGCTGGAACTGTTCTCCGACCGCGGCTCCGGTACCCGCTTCTACCGCCGCAGCCACCGCGAATAAAAAGATTGCGCAATCGCCGGCGGAAAGTTATAATAAAGGCAACGAAACCGCTCCGCTTTTTCCCTTTGCAGGAGCGCTTAAAAGCCTTCACCCCTTGGGGGGAAGGCTTCAGCGGTGGCGGTACAGCTTCAGAGGAGTCCGCACAGCATTGCGCAAGAACTCCATGTTACAGGAGGTACACCTATGGATTCTGAAAAAGTCATCAAGCGGGACAACGAGTACGTCCTGCACACCTATAACCGCAATCCCATTGCACTGGAAAAGGGCCACGGCCTGTATGCCGAGGGCCCCGAGGGCCAGAAGTATCTGGACTTCACCAGCGGCATCGGCGTCAACAGCCTGGGCTACTGTGACCTGGCCTGGGCCGAGGCCGTGTCCGACCAGGCCCACAAGCTGCAGCACACCTCCAACCTGTACTATACTGCCCCCTGCGGCAAGCTGGCCAAAAAGCTGTGCAAGCGCACCGGCATGAGTAAGGTGTTCTTCGGCAACTCCGGCGCCGAAGCCAACGAGGCGGCCCTTAAGCTGGCGCGGAAATATGCCCACGATAAGTTTGGCGGTGAAAAAAGCGAAATTATCGCCTTCAACCACGCCTTCCACGGCCGCACGCTGTTCACCGTCTCCGTTGGCGGCCAGCCGAAATATTCCAGCGATTATGCTCCGCTGCCGCAGGGCATTACCCATCTGCCCTATAACGATATCGAGGCGGTCACTGCGGCGATCTCCTCGCGCACCTGCGCGGTGATCGTCGAGCCGATTATCGGCGAAGGCGGGGTGATCCCGGCGGACCCGGCGTTCCTGCAGGCGCTGCGTACCCTCTGCGATCGCCATCATGCCACCCTGATATTCGATGAGGTGCAGACCGGCGCCGGGCGTACCGGCCATCTCTACGCCTACCAGCATTACAACGTCGTCCCGGACATTCTCACCAGCGCCAAAGGGCTGGGGGGCGGCTTCCCGATCGGCGCGATGCTGGCGAAAGAGGCCTGGGCGCAGGTCTTCCAGCCAGGCACCCATGGCACCACCTTCGGCGGCAACCCGCTGGCGGCAACCGTCGCTAACGCCGTGCTGGCCCATCTCGATGCGCCGCTGCTGGCGGGCGTTGGCGAGCGCCATGCGCTGATCGTTGACCAGTTGAATGCGATCTCTGCCCGTTACGATGCGTTCAGCGCCGTGCGCGGCACCGGTCTGCTGATCGGCGCTGAGCTGGCGGGGCCGCTGCGCGGCAAGGCCAAAACGTTGACCAACCTGGCGGCGGAAGAGGGGCTGATCGCCCTGATTGCCGGCCCGGACGTGCTGCGCTTCGCGCCGGCGCTCAATATCCCGCTGGCGGATATTGCGGAAGCCTTCGTGCGCCTTGATCGCGCCGTTGCCCGCTTAACCCGCTAACCGGGAGGACGGCCTGTGATGCTATTTCGTCCCGTACGGGAAAACGATCTCGACGACATCGTCCGCCTCGCCGCGCGGGCGGGGGTCGGCATGACCTCTTTACCGCATGACGTCGGGCGCCTGGCGGCCCGGATCCGGCGCAGTATCGAGACCTTCGCCGGCGAACTGCCGCGCAGCCAGCAGGGTTTCCTGTTTGTGCTGGAGGACACCGCGCTGGCGCGAGTGGTGGGGGTGAGCGCCATTGAGGTCGCAGTGGGCCTGGACGAGCCGTTTTACAATTTTCGCATTCAGAAAACGGTGCGCGCCTCGAAAGCGCTGGGAGTCTATAAGCCCCAGGAGCTGCTTAATCTCAGCTATGACCACACCGGGCATAGTGAGCTATGTACGCTGTTTCTCGACCCGGCGTATCAGCGCAACCGCAATGGTCTGCTGCTCTCCAAGGCGCGCTTTTTATTTATCGCCGCCTTTCGCGAGTGGTTCTCCCCGCACCTGTTTGCCGAACTGCGCGGCTGCAGCGATGAGCAGGGACAGTCGCCGTTCTGGGATGCGCTGGGCCATCATTTCTTCGACATCCCGTTCGCCGATGCCGACCGGCTGACCGGCACCGGCATGAAAACCTTTATTGCCGAACTGATGCCGGCGTACCCGATCTATATCTCACTGCTGCCGGAAGCGGCCCGCGGGGTCATCGGTCAGGTGCATCCCAATACCGCCCCGGCGCGGGCGATCCTCGAGAAAGAGGGTTTCAGCTGGCGCGGCTCGGTGGATATTTTCGATGCCGGTCCGGTGCTGGAGGCGGACACCGATCAGATCCGCGCCGTGCGCGACAGCCAGCGCCTGCCTGTCCGGCAGCTGATGGGCGACCTGCCGGCGCCGACCCTCGTCGCCAACGGTCAATTCGACAACTTTCGGGCGCTGCTGGTGGCCCACGAAGAGCAGGTCTCGCTTGACAGCGCCGCGCTGGACGCGCTGCAGGTCAGTGAAACCGACCGCGTTTATACGGTAACCCTGAATCCAGAGGACAACAGATCATGGCGGTAAAAGCACAGTTTATAGCCGGGCAGTGGCTGCCAGGCAGCGGCGCAACGATGAGCAAACTGGCCCCGG